>OBII01000591.1_pt1 | contig 13997 bp, 7 predicted proteins | sample 2433771 | NCBI WGS metagenome assembly OBII01 (sample SAMEA2452127, study PRJEB22498) | human gut metagenome | biome: human feces; feature: human gut; material: feces | place: Australia | collected 2012
ACTTGCATGTGTTAAGCCTGTAGCTAGCGTTCATCCTGAGCCAGGATCAAACTCTACATTGTAAAATATCTTTTACTGCTGCCCTATTACTAAGGCGACATTTGTTTGTATCTGTTTCAGAACGAGCTTCCAAATTAGAGTTTAAAATCAAACAAACTTGACGGTTCGTTTTTCTTCTACCCAAAATCAACTCATCAAAGAATTGATTTCGCTTCTTGTACTACTTTATCTGTCTTATGTAAATCTTTTCAAAGAACTCTCTCCATAAACTTGGCTGCGCCTCGGCAATTGAAGCAAGCTTCATTGCGCTCGACTTGCACAAGTTTTCTTTATCGCCTTCTTCCTATCGGTATCTCGCTTTATTTAGCTCTTACTTTAAGTTCGAAAGCGGATGCAAAGGTAACACTTTTTCTCATACTACCAAAACATTCCGATAATAAATTTGCAAATAAGTCGTCTTTTAACATTCGTTTACAAGGTACACCTTATAATATATATATATATAGTTATCGGAAGTTATGGTTACGCCCCACTGCATAGGTGTATTATCTTACACTTAGCTTGAATGTCTTGCTCTGTCCATCCTTAGTTTCAGCCTTTACAATAAACAAGCCACAACCAATATTCTTGGTCCAAGATGCTTGATTAATGCCTAAAGCCGATGTTACGAGCAAGCCTTCGGCATTGTATATACGCACATTAGCAATAGCTATATTAGGTGAACTCACCGTTATAGTACCGCTATTAGGCGAGAAACACTTGATATTAGCCTCATCATTATGTTGCTTCAAGTTGTAAGTCGATGTGGTGATGTAGTATCTACCATGCTCATTAGCCATAATAGATATTGGAGCATCGGCAGGAGTGAAAGTTCCCATCTTGGCATCAAACACAAACAGCTTATCAGTAACATAGCGGTTTGCTGATATTTCTACATTAACAGTTGCGCCATTACTCATCACCTTTCCATCCTCCTTAGCAATGATGCCCAACGGTAGGAAGTTGATGTTTGAGAGTTTGTTAAGAGCAGCAGCCTGATTGCCCGCGACAGTATACACTTGCGGAACATCTTCAATATCAGAGTTGTTAAGCAACTCAACATCCTCATCATCAACAAATTCGTCGTCGGCATCATTGCAAACCACAACCTTAGCTGTAGAACACAGATTATCATCATCAACTACATTGATATATACTGCGGCAGGTTCCTGTACAGCAGTACCACCAGATATCCAGCGGTCTGTAGTCATCATCAAAGTAAAGTTAGCCTGACCAACCGTCTTGCCCTCCTTAACCTTCACAAAGAAGCCTTGCATTGGCTCAATGAAATAATCTTGACTGCGGTTGTATGTACCCTCTGGCACGCTATGTGCCTTAAGAACCCCATCTACTAAAGTCCACACCTTACGCTCAAAGCTCGGGTTTCCGTTTAGGAATCGATACATACTAAGCGATGCTGTATACGGATTGCCCACTATGTAGTAGCGATTATTGCTATGAGTATTGGTTGTGAGAGGCTGTGAAAATTCTCCCAACAAGCCAGGCTCGTTAGATGTTAGCAAATTTAGCCTATAGATAGCATCCTTTTGGAGAGTAACCGTTTGGTGGGAATACCAGCCATCTGGTTTGAAGTATGTATATTCCACATCCGCCTTTGGCAAACGGAATAGCCATTTTTCCGACAACTGTTTATACTGGTCGCCAGCCTTTAGTGCAAAGCCCTTGCCATTCTCATATTTCTCATCGAGTTTATTGTATACATGGCTCCAATATAGCGACTCAACATTCATCGAAACATCCGAAATAGTATCAATGCTGATATTTGTGCCATTATAGTCATGAGCTTCATAATTAGTAACTCCATCTACTACCTGGGTGGCATTACTATCCCAGTTGCGTTGATATACTGGAGCAGAGACTCTATTATCTGAAGTCTCTCCGAAGTTCATAGTCTGGAAAGCCGTTTTTGACTCTTCCCTACCTGTTTTTAACGGCACAAAGAAGTCGCCCGCATACGTATCCTTTAATGGTGATGATAAAATATTCCATTTATTCTGAGTCACCTCTTTCTCCACATACGCCTTATTATATATAAGGTATTGTTGGTTGAGCAGCTCTGCTCGTGCCTTGAAGAATATCTGGTCGCATAGGTTACCATGGAAAGTCTCACACTTAAACGTTCCTTTTCCGTCTGTAGAATGGTCGGCAGTATTGTCGTTCCATGTCACCACAAAGTCGTATTGAATACCCGATGTAGCTTCTTCGCCCTTAAAGTTTGTCAACTTCGTAGCGATATCGTTACCCACACGGTATACGATATTGTCAAGACCCGGATATACCAACTTGTTTTCTGGTATAACAACCTTCGAGAATTTCATTGGCGTAAATGCCTGTTGTCTCGTTAGGTTTGTTTTAGTATAATCCTGGTTGTCATAAGTTGCCTCACCATAGTCTTCATAAGTTTTGTCGAATAGCTCAGCTGCCGTAGATCTCTTCCAGTTCAGGTCGTTGTTCCAGTTGGCATTAAGCTTGTTTGCAACAGAAGGAAACCATGTAAGATACTCTGGCACCACCTTTAATGTTATGAACAAATCGCCAGGACATGCAGCTGTCGTACTACTATTATACAGTTCATACGAGAAGTTCAGCTCATACCAATATCCTTCATGCAGAATATCCAAGACCTTATCATCAAACACAAGTCCCAATGTCTTTGTTCCTGTTGCCAAAGTTTCTTCTTTCAACTTACCAACAATCTGTTTTGTAGTAGATGCGGTATTGAAAGTAGGGTCGTTGGTGTCGGAGATAAACACTTGCGAATCATAAAGGAACTTGATCTCAATATTTTTATCTTTTCCATTATTAAGATCAGCCACCGGTAATATCAGCATGCCATTATCGCTCTTGCTCAGCATCTCCTTTATTTGTGGCAAACCAATGCGCACGGCACGGTCGTCATTAGGATAAGCCACATTGTCGAAACCAAGTATAAGCTTCGGACCATCCTCCACAATACGAATAGTGAAGTACATAGGGTCTGGGCATATTTCGTAAGTTACGGTTCCCTGATTTATTGAAGTTTTAATAGGAACAGCCGCTATCTTGTATGTTCCCACCTGCTTAAACTTATACCCCGTAAGACTATTGCTTACCGCCAATACCAATGTTCCATCGCCATCTACGCCAGCGATATATTTTTTAAGCAAAGCATAGTCGGCAGGATTAGATGTTTGGAATGCAGCATTAAGAGAAGTCGCATCAGGATATTTGTCGCGATAGTTTCTTAATGCCTGCTGCAAATCCGTGATAGTAGAAAACTTATTGTCTGCTCCATCAGGAGTTCCCACAAACCAGTCAAACTTCACGTTATTAAGCAAGATTGAACCACCGCCCACATTGTCGGCAGTCTCAAGCTTTGCAGTAATATCCACATCAGGCGTACTATTGCCGTCGCACGACACGCGCACAGTAGTAACCACACTTCCGTTTGCATCGGATATGGCTACCTTCTGTTGCACAATACTGAATTCCTCGCTATACGACGAGCATGCATCAGTTTGCTTTCCCCATTCCTCAGGCTTGCCATCAGCATCAGGATAAGCCACCGAAACATAGAACTTCTTTCCCAAAGGCAAGTTGAAGTGCCTGTTGGCTATTATCAATATTACATGTCCCTCTGGGTCTATTTCAAATGCCGAAGAAGAAGCATCATAGTTGGCAGGTATAGTTACCACGCCATATTCGTCTACCGTACCGTCGCCATTATAGTCGATACCCACAAACGGATTACCATCCATATCGCATATACGATAAAACAACTTCGACTCTTTGCCCACACCTGTTATAGCCTGCACATTTTCGTAGTGCGAAGTTATCTTAAGTGTAATATTAGAGTTAGCCACGCTTCCGTTAGTAGCATCAGGACAAGCAGGCTGATTCTGCAGCACGTCCACCTTTGCGTGCTGGATATATAGACGAATGTCGTCAATAGCATAGTCGGCACCATAAGTACCCGAGCACAAATTATCAATCACAATACGGAAGTCGGAATAGTTTTCCACTCCCGAATTCTTTCTCATCACAATACGGCTGTACACCTGAAACCATGTACCAAACTGTCTACCACCTTTTGTGTTTGTGGTAAAGTCGCCTGAAGAGAATGATGTCAGCAGTCGCTGATGTGTCACCTTATCGTTCTCATCCTTTATGATGCCATACATTTTGAACAATAACTGAGGCTCAACAAGAGCAGAAGAAGCAGTAAAGTCAGTAACAGCAGCAGAGAATACAAGACGTGCTCCCGAGCAAAGATCAGCCTTAAAGTCTACAGTTGCTATCTGACGGCTTTCGTCTGATGCATCCACATAGAGGAAGTATCCATACTGCTTGCCGTTAGTAATTGCATGAGTACGGTCAAAAAGTACTGGATTGTCAGGAGCATTCCAACTGTACAAAGTTTTTCCAGCCGCTGTCGTTTGCGATTTGTCTGAAATACCATCCAAGTTAGCACTCTTGAACAATCCATATTCGCCATGTATTAAAGCGTACGTACCAGGGCATGCTTGGTCGCGCAACTGTGGATATACAAAGCTATATGCACGTCTGTCCCATCTTGAGGCATAACGTGCCATATTGTTCTCCTTTGTAGGAGCCACCACGGTAAGCTTGCCGTTATCGTCGTCAAACGATATTGGCTTTGTGGCTTGCTTATAGTGCGATTCAAAATAATCCAGTCTGCGCTCGCTGTCTCCATCATCTTTCAGCTGCTGCATAGTCTTGGGGTAAGTGTTCTGATATAGAATCTCAAAACTGGCGATTGGAGCTTTGATAGAGTTATCAGCAATATTTGTTTCATAATAGTAGGCATAAGCCACAAGATGCACTATACTACCAAAAGTTATATTTGGGCGTGTAGTACCACTTCCATCCAAGTTTTTCCAACCATTTACGTTATTTATTAAGGTTTTCATGTCAGTAAAACTGTGCATTTGTGTAGCACCACGTGAAACCAACACAGTATACTTTGTCTTTGTCTCATCATAAGCATACCATACAAATCCATTGGCATTATATAATTTGCTCTTGTCGTAGTCGGCTTCTTTTATACAATACTCTCCGTCTGTAGAGAGAAGATGTCTTTGTTTTCCGTCTTTTGGTTTTAGAGGATAAAAGAAATAATTGCTCGGCTTATAGTTTACACGCACCGACATTCTCGCATTCTCATTCATCGCACCAAACACAATACGTTTGTTGTCCTCTATCGTCAAGTCCGAGTCTGCTGTGCGCAAGTCGGTAGAGGTTGTCTTAACGATATTCTCAGCCATAGCCTTTGCTGGGCGAATATGGAAGATATAGCGTATCTGCAATGTTGGCTCGTGGGTGAAATATTGGTTGTTGCCACTTACCACAGGACCAAAGTCGGTATATTTGCTCACATCGCATGCCACATCTTCACCTTTCCATAAAGCATCATCGGCATCGGTAGGCGCAGTATACTTCACACCAACAGTATTACGGCTTGGTCCGGAAGGTTCTCTGTTTGTATTTTTTTTCCATGCAAACAATCCACGTGCGTTGTCGTTTTCGTCATTGACCTCTTCCAAGTTTGTATTGTCATATACAGAGAGTCGTGGATTAGCCATATCTGTATTATAGTCGTACCATCTGATGTAGCCTTTAGGCTCGTCGTCTTTATTGCTTTCTGTAGTATAATTTTCAAACGGCAATGGTAAGTCTATCTCACTACCTCCCGTTACATAGTAAGTATACTCATACTCGTGCACCTGCTGCATACCGTTGATATAGTCCAAATTGTTCACGCCTTTATAATGCGCAAACACACTACTCTGAGCACGAACGCTTGTGCTGACACAACATGCCAACATCGCCATTACGCATACATATATATATCTTAACCTTTTTATCATATCAAGCAGATTTATTCTTTAACTATTTCTACTCTATACGGGATGTTATATTTCAGTCCACCGATTTTTATCTGTATCTCGTGCACAGCATATCCTGGACGGTTGCCCATCACGCCATCTATAGTCAATCGTTTAGGCACATATTTTGGCGAGCGGTCGTATATACTCACACCATCAGCGCCATCAGGGTCTTGTTTTATTGTAGACCATCCTGCTACAGTCCAACTGCCCTCGGCATCTGAGCCTCCAACAAGTTCTGTTCCAGTAGAATACTTCTTAACATGAGGCACAAGATGAAACTCGCCATAATTCTTAAACTTCACCGTCAGCTTATCGTCAACCTGACTGATGCTTGGCAGCACACCAATGGCAGTAAACTGCTGCACATCGAAAGTTATCTGATAGTCGCTTAGTTTTATGGGCACCTCCAAATAGTCGTTGCGTGCCATCACGTCCCACTTAGCAAGTGTGATACGTCTATTTATTGCAAGATTGTCGGTCTGCAGATTCAGGATAAAATATTCTGGCGATTTTGCTACCGACTCATTTAGGTAGAATGTCACCTCCACAGGCTTCTTTGAAGTAGCCGTATTGGCAGGAATCTTTATCCAAGGCTTTTCTGTTTCGCCCACCTTCGACCAAAGATCCACCTTATATATATTATATGTAGCCAAAGGACTTAGATGCGGCTCAACGGCTACGCCATTATCCTTGCCTGGTAATAGATACAGATTCTCAGCACCCGTCGTACCGTCAGTTGTAATATCGCTCAGCGAAATACTCTTTAGTGTAATATCTTTAGGAGTGTCGTTTGTCAGCTTCAGCTTCATCTTTGCCACCATTCTTATCACCTCAAGATCCACCTGCTGCGTGGTCTTCTTTATTGTGATAGTCTGCTTGTTGCTCATCGGAATACCCTTCTTAAATACATCCTTTCTCCACGCCGCTTCGTCAGCAGACTTTACTATTGCAGCCCCCACATTGCCCGCTACAGCATAAAGCTTGCTGTCAAAGTTGGTAGGAAACGCTGTGTTAGGATGCAACTTGGTATAATAGTCTACGGTAGAAACGAATCCAAGTTCTTCTGGCGAGATATTGGCAAACGAATAAAATGTAGTCTCGCCCTCGTCAAGCGTCGACTCCAGTGTGCCCACATAGTCTTGTTCCTTAGTATATTCCTCGCTCTTGAGCAAGTCGATTATAACTCCCTTCTGCACAATAACCACAAAGCAGTTCTTCATCTTCTCGCCAGGCTCAACATATTCGTCGTGCCACGACAAGTCGCCCGAGGCACGCGATGCCGAAGCGGTGCCCGACGATGAGATGTTGATTCTAACCCTCACCTTTCCATTGCCACCTTTATCGTTGTTGTTGTCAGTATCGGCTGTACAGCCAGCAAAGGCAAGCAAGGCAATAACAGACATTATGAATATCGAAAGCTTGTTCATATGGCTCTATATCTTCTCTTATATGATTTTTACATTATTATTCCGTCGTTTTCGGGATAAATTCGTCGGTTCCACTTCCTAACGTGCAGCGTAACAATCATCTTTCCCTTCTCCTTATAAATCCAGTACTGATAGTAGTGGTTGCGCTGTATAGGATAGGTAGGACCTGTAGGCTTGCCATCCGAGTCATAGTTGCGGAACTCCAAAGTATACGTACCCTCCAATTTACCACCGCGGTTTAGATTAACGGTTATTGTAGTAGGATTGATACCCGAATTGTCATACTCAGGCAAGTATAGCGGAGCCGTTGTAGGTAATGCTATTTTGTCGGCATGGCTATCCAAAACATTCAGCGAATTTGCGAAGCGCACTTCTGAAGTGTTATCCACCTCGTTGAATGTCTTTGGCACACAATATCCCTTGGTGTTATAGTTGTTCACGCTCATGCTGCCTATAGCGTAGTCGTATTCGGCCATATCTGTACGCAGACTTACGCTCACCTTTGCCATAGCTCTAAGCATCTGTATATCAGGCAATTTGTTTTGCTTGCCCAACGTCAATGTGGCAGGAATCTTAACCACACCCCACATAGGTATATACTTGCGCGTGCCTGGGTTAAGGTCGTAGGTCAGCTGCGACGGGTCGGCCCATGCCGAGACATTGCTATTGGCAATAACCATCACTCTCTTAGCCTTGTCCACGTTAGGCTTAGCGTTTCGCCATACACCAGTAATGGCATACACAGTAGCCCCAGTAATACTTGGATCGCTAACAGCAGTAACTCGCAAGTCCTCAACATTGTCTATCTTATTGCCTTTATCGTCGTAAATGGCAATAATAATATCGTCGGTATTCACCAGATTCTCGTTCAGTATACCGTCTTGCGCAGGTGAATAGTCGTCCCATCCGTCGTTCTCGGCACGAGTAGACGCGGCATCGGCAACGGTAAGTGTGAATGCTACCGACACGTCTTCTGTGCCGACAGCATCATCATCGCTGTCGGAGCAAGCTGCCATCACCATACACAGCATGATGACAAAGGCAACCCTCTGAATGAACTTATCGATAAAACGTGTTAACATCCGCACTATTCTATATGGATATGTTTAATACTGTACTGTTTTATTATAAATCTACATGTCTACATTCTGCAGCACCACGTGCCATGAGTTTACGTATATTGTGGCACTTAGCCAGTCGAGGTGATCGTCTACAAAGAATATAAAGCTGTAGTCGTCTTGTCGGTCGAGATATTCCTGGTCGGTCATAGCCTTGTTGTAATTGCCCTTGACAAGCAAGGCATAGTCGATAAGCGGAATGCTGAACACCAACTTCTTATTAAGATTATTGTACACCTTTAGTCGTGGGTTCTTGCTTGCCAACAATCTATTAACAGTCATTTCAGCCACAACAGCCGACACCTGTGTATTATTCTCACTTGCCGAGCTCACCACTCCATCGTATTGCGACCAAGGATGATATGTTATAGAGTCGTCCACTACTGGTGAGTTGTCGTAGGCAAGCCATCCGTTGTCGTCTTCTATCTTGAAGTCAAAGTCGTTAGCATTCAGTTTCACGCCAATAGCGTTCTGTATCACCACCTTGACATTATTTGTATTCTTGGTAAGTGGCACAACCACAGTCTTTACCCCATAGTCCTCCATACTCAGGTCTACATCCTTTAGCAGTCCGTGGTATAGTGTGGTAAGGTCGTGCTTAACGTCTCTGTCTGTACGGTTTATCTTACAGTCGAGTTTGGTGACGTCGTTGTTTATATCGCCGTCAGTATTGTATATGTACGAGTTTGTATGGCGTTCTTCGCCCTCTGCCCATACTTGCAGAGTATAAATACAGGGGTCGATATCCAGCGTCATATAGCCTCCTGCTGCAGCTATATCGCTCACCTTCTCGGTCTTCTTGAATGCCAGTTCGCCATTTCGGTTATAGGCATGAAGGGTTACTGTCTTTACCTGTGAGGCAAAGGCATCAGCAAACTTCATATTCATATCATATGCGAACCTAACTCTCAGCTCTTTCTTGCATCCGCTCATGTCTTCGTGCATCATCGAGCAAGAAGAAACAGCGAAAGTCAACAACAGAGCGAGCATGGCAATGGTTGTTATGTTCAAGACAGACTTAAAGTATCTCATATAAGCAGTATATATAAATAGGTGTACTATTCAATTATATTCGGGGTGATAGTAGAGGGTGTGTGCGTGACACACCCTCTACTATGGTTAAGAGGAAGAGGAATTAATTCTTACCAAGATCTACACTCTGAGTAACTACGCGCCACTGAAGAACGTTAACTCTTGCTGCGAGGTATGTATTCTCGTCTTTTGGTGTTGTAGGGTCGATAGTCTTGTCTTCATTATAAACAGGAGTACCAAGACCTGTGATAGAATTCAATGTTACTTTATACCAGTGGTTACGTACGATACCACATTCAGCTACAGAACCAGTTTTACCGAGGTGATTGATAGGAATGTAATAGTATACCTTACCATCTTTTCTTACATCAGCTGTAAACTGTTCGATATCAGCTTTCGCAGTTGCAGTAACATCATCATAACCACCTGTTGCATTTTTCTTGTAAACTTCAGTTACAGTAGAAACTAACGTAGGAACTACCTGATAGTCCTTCAATGTAGTAGTAGTTGTTGAAGTTCTAGTTGTAGAGAAATCGATATCAGCAGCCTGAAGCTCCTTGTAATCTGTGCCAACCTTCTTATAGTATTTGTTGTAAGCTGTAGCAACAGCCTCTTTCAAATTTTCTATGCCAAGATATTCTACACCTCTATACTTACAAACCTCAGCATTATGCCATGCACCGGCAGCATCCTGATATTTAAGAGTTGCAGCAACCAAGAACTTTGTCATGTTATTCTCCTTCTTGTCGGAATATTCTGTTGCAGCAGCGGCAGTATTAGGCAATGTATATTTTATACCAGTTTTAATATTAGCCGTGTAATCTTTAAAAGCGTGGTTAACATTGCTATAAATACTTGTACCAGTAGCGTTAGGCATCATTGACTCCCAGAAGCAACGGTGATAATCTGCTGTATTCCAAGTGGTGATACCCAAAGAAGTATCAGTCCAACTATCACTAATCTGCTTAACGACCATAGCCTTTTCGTTTTCGTCAGCTACACCCCAACCATCAATAACAGCATAGATTTTAGTATTGGCACCATATGTATAAACTGGGTCTTTAGTCTTGTATAAGCCATCACCCCAAGTAGCAGCTGTACCAGCTTCGAATTTAGCATCTTCCAATGCTGTAGAAACCTTAGCGGCTACACGCTCTACATAGATATCCACAGGGTTAGTAGTTGCATCTGATTCACTTGTCTCAACGTGACCAGAAACTAAAGATGGGCAAACCTTTCTGCCTGCCTCAAGGTATGCAGAGTTTGTCATCACAAAGTCTGATACAGAAGATGCATCATAAAACTTAGTGTCATTTAAACCATCACAAAGCTCGCTTAGGCTTACAACACCATCACTATTAAGGGTTGCTGCATTAAGAGTTCCAGGATTGATAACAGTTACCATCTTTGCAGGAGCTGCAGCAGTAGAACCCTTAATCACGAGCACAGTTTTCAATATTTTATCTACAGAACCTGTTGAACCTTCTGTAATTGGTGTTGTTGTCTTCTGTTCAAGCCAATTCACTCCTGTTCCACCATTTGTTTCTCCACTTGTATCTACTAACTTGTAAGGTGAACCATCAGCATTGAAGAAGTAGAAACGTACTTTGTTAATTTTGTTTTCTGCATCAGTTCCATCCGCATAGTTAGGATCTGTACTACTACCACGTGTAGGCGTAGTACCCACATTAACGATATTCACAGCCAGATACTGAGCCTCGCCAGCTACATTCGGGTTACCTTTGCCATCGCCTGGGTCGTCCGAACTACATGCGCTCATCATCAATGCAGCGCATGCCAAAGGGAATAATTTAAAAATCTTCATAAAACTTAGTTTTTTATTGTTTATATATATGTTATTTAATCTCTTCGTATACTTTTCGTGCAGCCTTAGCCTCCTCGCTGTCTCCAGCCTTGTCGAGATAAGGCTTTGCACCCTCGGCATCGCCTGCGTTAAGACGTGTGCAAGCTGCATTAAGATTGGCTGTTGGATCATTAGGATACATACGTACCGCTATCTCCATTATCTCGTTAAACTCCTTTGAGCCAGGCTCGTAGGTTTGTGCCACCATATACATCTCGTTTTGCGAGAGCAGTTGCGGTCGGGTCTTAACCAAAGCCTTGGCCTCCTCAACATTGAATGGGCGCACCTTATATTTAATATGGTAGTCGGAGTGGCGCAGGGCAGGATAGCATGCGGCCAGAAGAAACTTGTATTCGTCGGGATAAGCAGTCTTAATCTTAGCCTCACGTTCATCCTCCTTAATTGATGTATCGTTTGCAATATCGAGTATCTGCTGTTTGTGCTCGATGTTGCTTTCGGCAACAAACTTGCGCAGACCGTCCCAATCTTCTGCAGTATGCGATACCGAGAACAAGTCTTCGTCGAGCCTTACCATACGCTGTACATATTCCATAAGCGTCTGCGCACGTCCCTTGGCAAGGCGGTCGTTGCTCTCGAATCGTCCCTCAGGCGATGCGAAGCCATGTATATTGACAGCCAACACCGTAAGGTTCTTGTCTTCCTTAAGCGTATTGATAGTCTTTATTATACTGTCAAGCTGCTCCGGGTTGCGCCTATATAGTGGGTTAAGCTCGGTGCGGTTTACGGGGAAGTCGATGTATGCACGCTTGTCAAGTTCGCGTATCTTCTCTGCCACCACCTCAGGCCTAACAAACTTGGCTGTTGGTCGGCGATACTCCATCAGCTCGTATTGTTGGTTGGCAAGGTTGTCGCCACATCCGCAAAGGTCCTCGTTAATAAGCACCTTATAGTCAACAAGCTTCTTGTCGTAAGTAATAGAGCGCAGATAGGCTATCTGCTGCGGTTTGCCGTTGGTGCGTTTCACGATGTAGGCATCAGCACCATAGTTGTTGTGGCGGTTGCGCTGCTGCATAATGTGCTGTCGGTTGCCGTTAACCACAATCTTAGGCATAGCCACATCGCCATCGGCAGTTGTAATGGATGGAGAAAGAACAAACTGGTTGTTAGTAGGCATCTGCAGACTGTCGAGGTTCAGAGTCATAGACAACGTAATCTGCTTGTCGGTATGGCTCACCCTTACATTCTCCACCTTTATGCTGCTGTTGGCTATGGATACACCCTTGCACTCTTGTCCTCGGCATGGACATACGGCAAGTGTTAGAAATGGCAATATGTAAAGAAAGTTCAGTTTCATATCGTTTTTCTGCTTAGTTCTATAATACATATATCAGCGATAGTGCTGCCTTGGTAGGTCCAAAGTAGTTGGTGTGGCTGCTCTTAAGTCTTCTGCCACATGTGCCACATTTATATTTGTCGTACTTTATGAAGTCGTAGCCTATGCCAAGTGATGTCTCAAGGTTCCAATGTCTTGACAATGGCCATTGGTATCCGCCGCTTACGCCTCCGCCAATAAACCATCCCTCATAGCGGTGGTTCTTCTGTGTGGATAGCAATCCAAAGGGAAAGTCTACCCCACTAACGTTAAACTCACCTCCCATGAGATGTGCTCCAACAAACCAACCGTTGAAACTCTGGCAAAACCAGTATCTATATTCGGGCGTGAACGACCAATGACGCAATGTAGAATGGTCGCCTCCCGACTGTTTCCAAGGGTTTAGTCCGAAAAACATTTGGGCTGTATGATTCCTGTCTATCGAAACCTCGGCTCCGATATTAGGTGTGGTAGTAGCCCAGTAAAGAAAGTTTGTCTTTACGGCTACATTTTGAGCGGACAGTTGCGAGCATGCCATTGACAATATCGCAACGATTAGAATTGCCAACTTCTTCATAAAAATTCACATATATATTAATGTATATGACGTAGCTTTAGCGAGACACAGACACCGTGGTGGCACCTTAGTCCCCAAGCTTTGCTGCTTTATACCTTATATTATATACAGAATTGATAGTTTCATCCACTATTTAGAAAGCAGATGTTGGTACATCAATTCTTAGTTAATATACGTTTTGTTTTTTACTGTTTTTGTTTTATCTTTCAGTTGTTGATACTGGGGTGTTGTTTTTTTTGGTGTATAGTTTTTGTTTATGTTTTGTTTTTGTTGTTTCTGTTTTCAATTAGATTTTGTTAATTACTGTTGTTATAAGATTTTGCAAATATACAAACAATGCGTGAAACATAAAAGTTTTCGACGTAAAAATTTAATAATTTCTTTATATTTATCGTATGGGGGGGGGGGAATTTTAAGACTAAAAAAATTGAAAATTAATGAATTAGGAACATATTTAAACCGTAATAGACTATACGTAAAATAACATCCGTTATTGTCATTATATTAGTATATTCAAGTTTCGCAAGCGAAAGTAGTTATAGGAAGTAATAGGAAGATAACTCGCTTTGCTCGTGAAAAGAAAAAAGAGGGTGTGTCAAAAGTCAAACAATGCGGGCTGAACCAAAGGTCGCATTGTTTGAGTTTTGACTTTACCTTTGCATTATCAGATATTAATTATAAAAAGTTCATCTCTGATT
>OBII01000595.1_pt1 | contig 13965 bp, 8 predicted proteins | sample 2433771 | NCBI WGS metagenome assembly OBII01 (sample SAMEA2452127, study PRJEB22498) | human gut metagenome | biome: human feces; feature: human gut; material: feces | place: Australia | collected 2012
AATACGCGTTGTCCGCGATTGTCTACAGTCTTGCCGACGATACGTCCCGGCATCTTGCGCATGAGCTTTTCTGTGCAGCACATATAGCCTACAGATGGTCCGCCGAATGCCATCGGAATGCCCAACGACTGACCGTCGCCTACAGCTACGTCAGCACCCCATTCGCCTGGAGTTTTGAGCAATGCAAGGTCGGCAGCCACGCTGTTCACGATGAACAACGATTTCTGTGCATGACATGAATCAGCAAAGCCAGTGAAGTCTTCAATAATACCATGATAGTTAGGCTGTTGAACGATTACGCCAGCTACGCCGCCCTTTTCGAGGCGAGCGTCCATCTGTGCCTTGTCTGTAGCACCATCGTTCTCGGGGATAAGCTCCACATTGAAGCCGTGGAAGTGGGCGTATGTCTTCACAACATTAAGTACCTTCGGGTCTACAGAAGCCGAAACAAGCACTGTGTCGGTCTTCTTTGTAGAAGCGAGAGCCATGATTGCAGCCTCGGCTGTAGCGGTAGAGCCGTCGTACATGGATGCGTTTGATACGTCCATGCCGGTGAGTTCAGCCATCATGCTCTGGTATTCGAAGATGTAGTGGAGTGTACCCTGCGAAATCTCTGCCTGATACGGAGTGTAGCTTGTGAGGAACTCTGAGCGCGAGATGATGTTCGGCACTACAGCTGGTGTGTAATGGTCGTAGCATCCTGCTCCTGCAAAAACAGTCAATCGGCGATTCTTCTCGCCAAGTTTCTCGAACAATGAGCGAATTTCTGTCTCGCTCATCGGTTCGGGCAAATCGTATTCACCACGGAAGCGAATCTGCTCAGGCACGTCGGCATAGAGATCGTCGAGCGAATTCATGCCGGCCTGCTTGAGCATCTGTTCTATTTCTTCCTTGGTATGTGGAAAAAATTTGAAGTTCATAGTTTGATCGGTTTATTGCCAGCTGTTAAGCTGACAATGAGTGGTTTGATGTGCTTCGGTTATTCTTTGTTGCACAACTCCTCGTATGCAGCAGCGTCCATAAGAGCGTCGAGTTCAGACTTGTCTGACAGCTGAACCTTCATAATCCAGTTCTCGAAAGCATCCTCGTTGAGAAGCTCTGGTTTGTCCTCGAGAGCTTCGTTCACTTCAACAACAGTACCCGAAACAGGAGAGATAAGGTCGCTGGCAGCCTTCACGCTTTCTACAGCACCGAAGTCCTCATCGGCTTCAACCTCGTCGTCTACCTCAGGCATATCAACGTAAACCACGTTGCCCAATGCGTGCTGAGCATAGTCGGTGATACCTACATAAGCGAAATCGCCTTCAACCTTTACATATTCGTGTGACTCTGAATAGAAGAGTCCTTCAATTACTTTTGCCATAATAGATTTGTTTTTTAATTGTTATTTAGTTTAAATTTTATTCTTGTATTATAGGGGTGTGTAGATAGGGGTGCGTGGGTATGGCAAGGATGCCATACCCTCCTGTTAATTGTTCTGCAATTACTTCTTGTAGTGCTTGTCGTAAAATTTCTTCTTTACAACAACGCCCGGGAAGGTCTTCTTTCTGATCTGAATCTCAAGCTCTGTGCCGAGCTTTGCGAAGCGTGCGTCGATGAGAGCCATGCAGACCGACTTGTCTGAAGAGATGGTGTGGTAGCCGGTAGTTACCTCACCAATTTCTTCACCCTCATGGAGCACCTTATATCCGTGACGTGGAATAGCGCGGTCGCTGAGCTCGATGCCTACCACCTTCTGCTTTACGCCTTCAGCCTTTTGTGCAGCAAGAGCCTCCTTGCCGATGAATTCAGGCTTGTCGAGTTTGCAGAACATGCTCAAGCCTGCCATTACCGGCGAAATCTCGCTTGAGAGTTCGTCGCCGTAGAGCGGCAGACCAACTTCGAAGCGCAGGGTGTCGCGGCAACCGAGTCCGCAAGGCTTGCAGCGGCCTGAAGCCATGAGCTTATCACACTGCTCGTTGATGAAAGCGTGTGAAGCATAAATCTCGAAACCATCCTCACCGGTATAACCGGTGCGGCTGATGATGACTGTTTCGCCTGCAACGTCAATAGTCTTTGTTGTATAGAACACGAGGTCCTTGCACTCCAATCCGAGCACTTCCTCTACTACTTGTTCTGCCTCCGGACCCTGCACAGCGAGTTGTCCGTAGTATTCTGAGCGGTTCTCGAACTCTACGTTGAAACCTTCCAAGTGGCTTTTCATCCATTCTACATCCTTGTCAATGTTTGCAGCATTGATAACGAGGAAGAAGTCGTTTTCAGCCATCTTGTAAACCAAGAGGTCGTCAACGGTGCCACCATTCTCGTAGCACATCATGCCGTAGAAAATCTTGCCAGGCTCAGCTCCACGCACGTCGTTAGTAAAGATATGGCTTACGTAACGTTCTGCGTCCGGACCCTTAACTGTAACTTCGCCCATGTGCGACACGTCGAAAACGCCACAATGCTGGCGCACGGCGTTGTGCTCGTCGGTGATGTTCGAGTACTGGATTGGCATGATAAATCCGCCAAACGGTTGCATCAAAGCTCCGAGAGCTACGTGCTTGTCATAGAGACATGTTTTCTTTTCCATATTAGTAGTGTTTAGGTTTATTTCTTATACATTATTTATTAAGTAGAAGCTCAACAAAGTCGGTTTTCTTCAGATTGAGTATGACATCGTCGAGTCGGTCGGGTAGGGCTGCTTCAACGTCTTCTTTAGTGAGATGCTTGTCGATGAGTGGGGCTATCACTTGCTGACCGATATCGCCTACGAGGAAATAGTCGCCCTTGATGTCCACGTCCTTTATTACGTCGTTCTTCATCTCGATGTTCACGACGAAGTCGCCCACACCTTCTATTCTGCCTTGGCGCTGAATGTTGTATCGTGGATTGTTGCCGTAGATGAATTCTGGCGTCAGGTATTCCTCTTCGATGCGCGAAATCTCGTTCATTGCAGCCTCGTCGAGTACTACTTCTCTGCTGCAGAGATCGTTCTTGACGAATGCCTTGAACGCCTCAATGTCCATCTTGATGTGGTCTTTAAGCAGCGTGATGTGCTGTCTGACACTGTTTATGCCCTTCGATACGAGTTTCTCGTCCGAAGGTGTTATGGCTCCGACCATGTTCTGCATGTTGGTGTCGTAGAGCATAGTGCCGTGTACGATGCTTCGACCGGGTATGTGGTAGAACGCATTGCCCGACACTTTGCGGTCGCCAATCATTATATCGTTGCGTCCGCTTGCTGTCGCCGGCACTCCGAGTTTGCGGAGCATATCTACGACCATACCTATATATTTGCTGAACGTGAGGTTCACGTTCTCGTCATGTGTGATGTATGAGAACATAATGTTGCTCTTGTCGGCATATACGCAGCCTCCACCGCTTTTTCTGCGGAATGTGTTTATGCCATGTGCGCGGCAGTATTCCAAGTTTACTTCGCTCTGAATTAGCTGGTTACGACCAAATATAACGGTAGGGGTCACTTGCCACATGAAGAAATAATCGTCGCTATCCATGTGTCGTGCAACGTATTCTTCCATAGCAAGATAGTACGTTAATCGCTTTTCTTCCGTGGTAGTAGGTAAGGTTACGTATATCATAGTTTTAGGTTTATTGTTTGTCGTATGCAAACTTACATAAAATTCTTTATTTGCAAGTGTTTTTAAGAATATTTTTTCGGATGTTGTAGTAGTTTTTTAACGTTTATTTCCTTTGCGACTGAATATTATCTCGTTGTTAGTTGCTTGTTTAGTGCTTTTAAAGTGGTAGATGTATGATAGACCCCGACCGCAACCTAATCAAGTTGCGGTCGGGGTCTATGTCGGTTGCGTACGGAACTCGGATGGGTTGCGTTCGGTACACCATGACTTGAGTTCTGCTTTAATGTTACATTTGTTCAACTTTAGCGTTGTGAAACAAGCACTTTAGCGCAATGAAACAAGCACTTTAATGGTATGAAACAAGCGTTTAAACATTATTATTGGTGAGCTTCTCGCGCAGATAATATCCGGTTATACTTTCTTTGCAACGCACGATGTCCTCCGGAGTGCCGCAACAAACAATGTTTCCACCTTTGTTGCCTCCTTCTGGACCTAAGTCGATGATATAGTCGCCGCACTTGATGACATCAAGGTTATGCTCGATGATTACAATGGTGTGTCCACGTGTTATGAGGGCGTTGAACGAATCAAGCAAGCGATGAATGTCGTGAAAGTGCAAGCCGGTTGTTGGCTCATCGAAGATGAACATCGTAGGTTCCTGACGTTCCTGACTGATGAAGTAAGCGAGTTTTACACGCTGGTTCTCACCACCGGAGAGGGTCGAGGAGTTCTGTCCAAGTTTGATGTAGCCCAAGCCGACATCTTCCAACGGCTTCAGACGCGTAACGATGGTGTTGTTGCCATACTCGGTGAAGAACGCGATTGCCTCCGAGATGGTCATCTCAAGCACATCATATATATTCTTGCCGTGATATCGAACGTCAAGGATTTCCTTCTTGAAACGATGTCCGTGACATGCGTCGCACTTCAATACCAAGTCTGCCATGAACTGCATCTCAACCGTCACCACTCCTGCGCCTTTACATTCCTCACATCTACCGCCTTCGGCGTTGAATGAGAAGTATTGCGCCGTATATCCCTCTTGTTTGGCAAGTGGCTGGTCGGCAAAGAGCTGGCGTATTGCATCGTAGGCTTTCACGTAAGTGGCAGGGTTCGAGCGTGTGCTTTTGCCTATCGGGTTCTGGTCTACGAACTCTACGTGTGCCAGCTTTTTCCAGTCGCCTTCGAGCGAAGAGTAGTCGCCTGGCATGTCAGCCACCTCGTTGAGATGGCGCTTGAGGGCAGGGTATAGGATGCCCTTTATAAGCGATGACTTGCCCGAACCGCTCACACCTGTGACTACGGTCATCACGTTCAGCGGTATCTTCACGTCGATGCCACGCAAGTTGTTCATGCGTGCGCCTTTTATGTCTACCGACATGTTCCAAGGACGGCGCGATTGTGGAACAGGAATAATGTCCTGTCCGGTAAGATAGCGCACCGTGTGGCTGTTGGTTTCTGGTTTGTCGGATCGCTGATCGGCACTTTTGTTGAGAATGTCCTCAATAGAACCTTCAAACACAATTTCGCCACCAAGACGTCCGGCATCAGGACCAACGTCGACAATGTAGTCGGCTGCACGCATTATCTCTTCGTCGTGTTCTACAACAATTACTGTGTTATGCAGTTTCTGCAGTTCGCGTAACACGTGTATGAGTTTGTCGGTGTCGCGGCTGTGCAGACCGATGCTCGGCTCGTCAAGAATATATACCGATCCGACGAGCGAACTGCCAAGATTTGTTGTGAGGTTAATGCGCTGACTCTCGCCGCCACTCAATGTGTTTGATGGGCGGTTGAGTGTGAGGTAGCCCAAACCCACATCCTGCAAGAACTGCAGGCGACTCGTGATCTCGTGCAGCAGTCGCTCGGCAATCTTCTTCTCGTTTCCTTCCAATACAAGGTTGTCGAACCACGCCTTCAGATTGTCTACCGATTTCTCGATAAGTTCGGTGATGCTCATGCCTCCAATCTTTACCCATGTGGCTTCAGGGCGCAGTCGGGTGCCATGACATTTGGGGCATATTGTTTTGCCACGATAACGGCTGAGCAGTACGCGGTATTGTATCTTATGCTGATTCTCCTTCACCATTTGGAAGAAGGCATCAATGCTCACTTGCTCTCTTTGACTTAAGTGCTTGTCAGACGGCAGACCATGCCACAACATTGCCTTCTGTGTTGCGGTCAGCTCGAAGTAGGGGGTGAAGATAGGGAAGTTGTCGTTGGCTGCTCGTCGGCAGAACTCCTTCATCCACATGCCGAGCTTCTCGCCATGCCAGCATTGCACACAACCGTCATATACACTGAGCGAGGAGTTGGGTATAACGAGGTTCTCGTCTATTCCAATCACTTTGCCATAGCCCTCACATTCCGGACAAGCACCGGCAGGCGAGTTGAATGAGAACATATTGTCGTTTGGTTTCTCGAAAGTCATGCCATCGGCTTCAAACTTTGTTGAGAAGTCGTAGACGAGGTTGGCTGGGAAGAAAACAATGCGGCAACTGCCATTGCCTTCATAGAAAGCTGTCTCTACAGAGTCGGTGAGGCGTGAGATTGTATCTTTGTTGTTGCTGACACTCATTCGGTCGATGAGGATGAAGATGTCTGCAACATTTGCTGATTGCAATACTGTTGTATTAGCGATGAAATCGTCAATTCTTACAAACTCGTTTTTGTAGAAGATGCGCGAATAGCCTTGCTTTATCTCCGAAGAAAGTTGTGTGGCTATATCTCTGCCTTCGACCAACGTAAGTGGACTGAGCACTGCAAACTTGGTGCCTTCGGAATATTGGCGTGTACATTCAATAACATCCTCTACGGTGTGGACCTTCACCTCGTTGCCGCTAATTGGCGAATAGGTATGTCCGATGCGTGCAAAGAGTAGGCGCAGGTATTCGTAAATCTCGGTTGTGGTGCCGACTGTGCTTCGCGGATTGCGTGATATTACCTTCTGTTCTATGGCTATAGCCGGTGGCAAACCTTTTATGAAATCGCACTCAGGCTTGCACATTCTGCCCAAATACTGTCGGGCATAAGACGATAGCGATTCAACATAACGTCGCTGACCTTCGGCATACAATGTGTCGAAAGCCAGCGACGATTTACCGGAGCCAGAGACTCCGGTAATAACGATAAACTTATCGCGTGGTATCTTAAGGCTCACGTTTTTTAGGTTGTTGACACGTGCACCTTTGATTTCAATGTATTTCTCCATCTTAAGAATTCATAGATAATAGGAATTCCTCGTTGTCGCGGGTTTTGCTCATGCTGTCGTGGATGGTGTTCATCGCCTCTATCGGGTTCATGTCGGCAATGTACTTACGCAGTATCCACATACGGTCGAGTGTGGTCTTGTCCTGAAGCAAATCGTCGCGGCGTGTGCTTGAAGCAACAAGGTTGACAGCCGGGAATATACGCTTGTTGGAGAGTGAGCGGTCGAGCTGCAACTCCATATTGCCTGTACCCTTGAATTCCTCGAAGATTACTTCGTCCATCTTCGATCCGGTATCGATGAGCGCAGTTGCGATGATTGTAAGCGAACCGCCACCTTCGATGTTACGTGCTGCACCGAAGAAGCGCTTCGGCTTCTGAAGAGCATTAGCGTCCACACCGCCGGTAAGCACTTTACCAGAGGCTGGCGATACGGTGTTATATGCACGCGCAAGGCGAGTGATTGAGTCGAGGAATATAACGACATCGTGTCCACATTCTACCATACGCTTTGCCTTCTCAAGTACGATGCCTGCAATCTTTACATGGCGTTCTGCTGGCTCATCGAATGTAGAGGCGATAACTTCTGCATTCACGGTGCGAGCCATATCGGTAACCTCCTCTGGACGTTCGTCGATAAGAAGCATCATCAGATATGCCTCGGGGTGGTTGGCTGCAATGGCGTTGGCGATGTCCTTCATCAAGATTGTCTTACCGGTTTTGGGCTGAGCCACAATGAGGGCGCGCTGACCCTTACCGATAGGTGAGAAGATATCTACAATGCGAGTGCTAAGATTTGTTGTAGACTTGTCGCCGCAGAGATTGAACTTCTCGTCTGGGAAGAGTGGGGTGAGGTGTTCGAAAGCGATGCGGTCGCGCACTTCCATTGGCTCTCTGCCATTGATAAGGTCAATACTTGTAAGTGGAAAGTATTTTTCACCATCATGCGGTGGACGTACATGACACTCGACAACGTCACCGGTCTTGAGACCGTAGCACTTGATTTGCTGTGTAGATACGTATACGTCGTCAGGAGAAGACAGATAGTTGTAGTCGCTTGAACGCAAGAAACCATAACCGTCCGGCATCACTTCAAGCACACCGTTAGCTGTGATAAGGTCGGTGAAGTCGAAAAGCGGCTCTGCAGGCTCCTGCTGTTGATATGCTCCTGCCTGATCCTGTGGCATGTTGTTGTTGGTAGGATTGTCGAACATGTCGTATGTTGGTACAACACCTTGGTCTTCAATAGGCAAATCAACTACTGTGATGAAATCGGTGCCGTCAGCAGGATCTTCATCCCAATACATGTCGTGAGGCATCTCTGACTCTTCTTCATTTGAAGAGTTGTGAGCATTTATCTTTGCCTGCAACTGCTCGATTAAACTTGTATCAGAAAGTTGATTTTCTGGATGGGGCTCACCATGGAAGGCTTCTTCTGGTATAACATCATTTGTATTGATGTTATTTGTATCCGTATCGTCTTTATTGGTGTCTTCTATGTCAGTGCTGTCTGCTACATAGGGAAGAGGCTCGTCGGTATTAGTATTTGATATTTCTGATGGAACGGCATCTTCTTGTTCGTCCGTAGGCATCTGCTGCTTGCGTGCCTCTATAGCCGACAACAATTCGAGTTCTTTCTTAGATTTGCGTCCGCGATGTTTAGGAATTGCTTTGAGCAACTCTTCGGGTGATAAAGTTTCATCGTTTGAAGTTGTAGTTTCGGGTTCTACAACTTTTGTTGGTTCGGTATTAGTTGCTGCTACTTTATTCTTCTTAACATCGAAATTTTCTCCTTCAGAACCATTTACTGTATACACTTTGTCGGTGTCTTTCTTGACAATGCGTGTACGGCGGCGTTTGGTACCTCCTAAAGGATTCTTATTGCCTTCTACTTCTGCTTGTCTGTCAAGGATTGCATATACTAACTCTTCATTATTGGTGTTATCTTGAACATCAATGTCTAAGTTGGTTGCAATGTCCTGCAATTCGGAAGTATTCTTATCTGATAGTTCGTCTTTGCTATACATAAATAAAATTTTAATTGGAAAGCTACGTTTCAGAACAGAAACGTAAGTGTTTTGGATTATTGTTTTGCAAAGTTACTGATTTTATTTGAAATATGGCGATAATTATTTGTTGTATTTTTGTTCGTTAACACGCATTAACATAGAGGTTGTCTGATTTGAATGGCAATGAAAAAAGGCGACTGCTATGAGCAATCGCCTTCTTATTAATTGTATTTATGGATGCAAATATCAATTATTCGCCCTTCTCCATCTTAGCCTTGAGCTCTGCAAGAGCGTCGAGGTCACCGAGAGTTGTGCTTGCAGCTACATTGTTGATAACTGGAGCAGCCTCCTTCTTAGCAGTGTTGTGCTTGCGTGGAGCCTTAACCTCGTCCTTAGCAGCCTCAAATGTGCGGCTATGTGAAAGAATGATACGTTTTGTCTCCTTAACGAACTCAATTACCTTGAACTCGAGCTCCTCACCAAGCTGTGCCTGTGTGCCATCCTCCTTAACGAGGTGCTTAGGAGTAGCGAAGCCCTCACCACCCTCGTTGAGAGTGATAACAGCACCCTTGTCCATCATCTCTGTAATCTTGCCTGTGTGTACAGAACCCGGTGTGTAGAGAGTCTCGTATGTATCCCAAGGATTCTCCTCAAGCTGCTTGTGACCAAGGCTGAGACGACGGTTCTCCTTGTCGATTTCGAGAACAACAACGTCGATGCTTGCACCTACCTGTGTGAACTCTGAAGGATGCTTTACTTTCTTTGTCCAAGAGAGGTCAGAGATGTGGATGAGACCATCAACACCTTCCTCAAGCTCTACGAAGATACCGAAGTTGGTGAAGTTGCGAACCTTAGCAGTGTGCTTGCTGCCTACTGGGTACTTAACCTCGATAGCCTCCCATGGATCTTCCTTAAGCTGCTTGATGCCGAGAGACATCTTGCGCTCTGCGCGGTCGAGTGTGAGGATAACTGCCTCTACCTCGTCGCCTACGTGGAGGAATTCCTGTGCTGAACGGAGGTGCTGGCTCCAGCTCATCTCTGAAACGTGGATAAGACCCTCAACGCCCGGAGCGATCTCAACGAATGCACCGTAATCAGCGATAACAACTACCTTACCCTTAACGTGGTCGCCTACCTTGAGATTCTCGTCGAGAGCATCCCATGGGTGCGGAGTGAGCTGCTTCAGACCGAGAGCGATACGCTTCTTCTCGTCATCGAAGTCGAGGATAACAACATTGATCTTCTGGTCGAGCTGTACAACCTCGTGGGGATCGTTTACGCGGCCCCAAGACAGGTCTGTGATGTGGATGAGTCCGTCCACACCGCCGAGGTCAACGAATACACCGTAAGAAGTGATGTTCTTAACAGTGCCTTCGAGGATCTGACCCTTCTCGAGCTTGCTGATAATTTCTTTCTTCTGTGCCTCCAACTCAGCCTCAATGAGGGCCTTGTGAGAAACAACAACATTGCGGAACTCCTGGTTGATCTTAACAACCTTGAACTCCATGGTCTTGCCTACGAATACATCGTAGTCGCGTATAGGATGAACGTCGATCTGGCTACCGGGGAGGAATGCCTCGATGCCGAATACGTCAACAATCATACCGCCCTTAGTGCGGCACTTGATGTAGCCCTGGATAACCTCCTCGTTCTCGAGAGCGGCGTTAACGCGCTCCCAGCTCTTGCTCAGGCGAGCCTTCTTGTGAGAGAGTACGAGCTGACCCTTCTTGTCCTCCTGGTTCTCGACATATACCTCTACGGTGTCGCCAACCTTAAGCTCGGGGTTGTAACGGAACTCAGAAGCGGGGATGATGCCATCGCTCTTGTAGCCGATGTTTACGATAACCTCTTTCTTGTCGATAGAGATTACAGTGCCGTCTACAACCTGGTGCTCAGACACTTTGTTAAGGGTTTCGTCATAGGCCTTCTCGAGGTCCTGCTTGCTGACGTTTGCATTGCTACCGTTCTCAAACTCGTCCCAATTGAAGTCTGCCAACGGCTGCACGTTCTTTAAATCTGACATAAATTATAAAATGTTAAAATAAAAATTAATAAAGTTAGACTTTATGTTAATGTATAAAACTTTTGAGCTGCAAAGTTACTCATTTCTCTCTAAAGCACCATAAGTTAAGGGCTTGCGAGTGATATAAAACATGAATATTTAATTATTATTAACTTTTGTAGCCTGCAATTTTCAGAAAACCAAAGCGGGAAGCAAACATTATGCCCTTATGACACAGATGGTGAAGCCGCTGCTGTGAGAAATATTTCCCGTAATATTTGGAAATGCTCTGCAGACAGGCGGCTCCACAATCCATCATGTCAAGCTGCTGATATGACGGTTTGTTCATTATTTCTTTGTTTGTTATCGTCCGCTTGCACGACTGCTCGTTGTTGAATCTGAGTATGCACGGCGGAATTTCGAACGGAAATTGTTGAAATCATACCTTATAGACAATGAAATGCCTCTTGAATCGTACATTATATGTTTTTTTTCATATACATTCAGATAGGTAAATTCAGACACGGTAGGAGAGATTCCTCTGTTAAACAAATCTTTCGCCTGTAGAGATACGCGCAATCTTTTCTTGAAGAAATTTGCCGATATTCCTATTTTGGAACTTAGCTGATATCCATACCTGTATCCAACGTTCATGCGAGGAGAACAATAGAACAAGTCGCCAAACAGTCTCCAATTTTTAATGAAAGCCCAACTTGCATTAAGCGAGAACTTACCTGTGAAATTTTGTTCTTTGTATTTGTTCTTGTCTACTGAATAGCTTACTTTTGAAAACTCCATTCCTCCAAAAAATGTTGAAGAGAATTTTCCGTCCTTGCTGTCCAAAGTATAGTCAACCCCTAAGTCGACTCTTTGAAACAAGTCGGAATTTATAGGCATATATTTTATTACATTGGTTCCATTCTCGTTAGTGTTGGCAGGTATTGATGCGTCATATCCCCATGCATAGCTTGCGCTGAAAGACACATCAGAGACATTGGCACTGAAGGTGAACATATTTCCGTAGGTTGGACGTAGTGCAGGATTACCTGTCCTATAATGTAGGGAATCTATAAACTCAACGACAGGATTCAATTCGTATATTGCAGGATTGGAGGCATCTCTTAGGTATTCAAGCTCAAAGAAATTGTCCCCTCTTTCATATTGCAGTTTAATGTTTGGCACGAAAAATGAGTAATGTGTCTTTATAGGCTGTGCATTTTGCTCATAAAGTTTGCTCGCATTATATTCATATCTTACACCTAATTCTATTCCAATGCCATTGTCAAAAAATTTGCCTCCCTTAAAAAAAGCTTCAGCCCATGTGTCATGTCGTTTTGAAAATTGTTCCACTCCATTATTACAAAATGGATTGTTGTTCCGTATGTGACCATAATGGAAGCCTACAATCTCTTTTTCAAATCCCTTGATCTTAAATGAGTAGTCGCCGTCCAGCGTCAAAAATTTATATCTGTCACGAGTGTACACATTTGCGTTTGTCAACTCGTTCTTACTGTATGTATGCTCTACTATATCACGGTCATATCCTGTTGACTTCTGGGTGTAACTTGCTGTAAGATTAAGAGCCGACTCTCTTGAGCGTGTAAACGTATAGCCTAACGTATAGCTGTTGTCTCGTGAGTCGGAATAACGTGAAAGATATTCGTCTTCTTTTTTATAGTTAACGCCATCGTCTGTAATGTCATGACTTACTGAAGTATAAGGATGACGGCGGTAATGTCCTCCTGAATACTGAACTGCAAGGAGGCTCTTTTTGCTTAACAAGAAGTTTAGACCAGCGAATATGTTATAGTAATTGCTTCGCGAGATATTTGTACTATGTGAGTAATCCTTATACAAGTTGTCGGCTGAGTGTGTAATTATATTGGTGGTATTGGTGTATGACAAGGAGCGGTCGTGGTCGAATCCAAATGACATATTTCCGTATATAATTCCTTGTTTTCCGCTTACATCCATAGTAGACCTGTTACTTACTTTTCGGTTAAATGAAGTACCGTTACTTAAAGACATTCCTAAATAGTCTTTTATAGGTCTGCGCATAGTTATGCGTATAACAGCCTGTGTGCCTGCCTTGTATTGCACATCTGGCTGTCTTATAATCTCTATTTTTGTAACAAGGTTCGATTGCTGACCTCTAAGCTCAGCTGACGTATTTACTTTTCTGCCATTTACATATACAATAGCTTTGCCACCACCTATAATTTCAAACTGTTCTTCTTGTCCGCTTCTACTTACAGTTACACCAGGTGTCCATTTTAGCATATCTACCAAGTTTCCGGCATCTCCAATGTGTGTACCTTGGATATTCGTAATTGTATAGTTTCTTCCCCTATGATGAATGTCTATCTTTTTTGCTCTAACCTCAACTTCCTTTATGTCAACAGTCTTTAAAGGATGTATGTCGCCAAGATTTATGTCGGTGCCTGCTATCGTTAAACTGTCATTGTAAACAACTTTATTGTTTTGAAATATCTCAAATGTATAACGTCCTTTCTCTAATATGCTAACATTAAATGTTGGCTCATAAAACGTGCTTTCCACGTTTGTTCTATTCAGTGTGTCACAGCTGGTCAACACAACTCTAAAAGGCTCCATTTGTGAAGTTGTTACAAAGCGGCCTTTTATATCAATACCGTAAACATTGCTACTTAAAATACAGCAAATGAAAAAGATAAATAGATGTTTCATTTTTACCAAAATTTGTTTATAATTTTTGGTTGTAAAATTACTAATTCTAAAATGAAAAATTCGAAACAAAATCTTTCAATTATATATGAATTTCTTTCAAATTGATTATTGCGTTGTATTTTTTATCTGTTTTTGAAGCTTTTTTTCTATTTTTGCGGATAATACAAGTGAAAATTGAAGAAATATGACTGAAATAAATGAAATAGCAAACGAATGTGTACAAAATGGAATAGCCTGGCTTCCCATTTCCAATCATAGTAAATACGTAAGCGTATCCGCGATGCAGCCTTTTTTTTAATCATTATGCTTGTTACCTTTGCTGCAACATTATTAAACCCTCAAAAATATGTTAGCAGCAGAACGATACAAAAGTGTGTGGAACATGTTTCTACAAGCACTGAACCATGATCCGACAGTGTGTTTACGAGCATTCCAATGTGAGCAACATGTAAATAAGCGT
>OBII01000600.1_pt1 | contig 13817 bp, 6 predicted proteins | sample 2433771 | NCBI WGS metagenome assembly OBII01 (sample SAMEA2452127, study PRJEB22498) | human gut metagenome | biome: human feces; feature: human gut; material: feces | place: Australia | collected 2012
GGCTACGAGGGTTGGAACGCAGGTGTGGGCGTAACGTATGGTTACCAGTGGATTTTGAGTCGTCATTGGAACCTTGAAGCGTCCATCGGTGCGGGTTACCAATATATTTATTATAAGAAGTACCCCTGTGCTGAATGTGGCTCGAAACTTGAAGACGGACACAAGCACTACTTCGGATTTGATAAGTTAGCACTGAGCGTGCTGTACGTTTTTTAGTTGACGAGTTGACAACCAAGAGACACAGCAAACAAAGGCAACAATTTGCACATTCACACATTCGCACATTTGCACATTAGCACATTAGCACATTAACCAAGCATTCGCACATTAATTACAATGTTTATAAAGAACACAATATATATATTATTGGCTACAGCGACGTTGAGCGTGTCTCAAGCCACTGCGCAACAAGTGCGCGGCCTTTCGGCCAAACCAGCCGGCAGCAACAACTTTGTGGTGAGCTGGCAAATGGTGATGGACAGCCTTCGGGTGCGTCCTAACCAAACGTTGGTGTTTACACCCGTCATTGAGGACGGCAAGGGCCACACTCAGGTGATGCGTTCGCTCATCGTCAATGGGCGCAAGCAACATTACGTTTACCTTCGCAATGGAGGCAACCCTAACTATCCTGAAGCTACGGAATTGCAGCGTCACAACGGACAGCCGCAGTCGTACAACTATCGCGAAGTGATAGCCCAAGAGCCTTGGATGAAAGAGGCTTCGGTGCGTATCAATACCGACACGTGTGGTTGTGGCAACCTCATGGGCCGCAACGTGGGCACTCCCGTTGAGGTCAATCCACATTGGGAACGGAAGTGTGCCTTGGCCTATGTCACACCGACCGTTGAGGGCGACGACCCTGTGCTTTCATTGCAAGGCAAGGCCTACCTCGACTTCCCCGTCAACCGCACGGAGTTGCACCCCGACTATCACAACAACCCTGCGGAGTTGCATAAGATTATGGCTACAATCGACACGGTGCGCAACAATCCGAAGGTAACGATTACTTCTATCAGCATTCATGGTTACGCCTCACCCGAAGGCCCTTACGACAACAATATTCGCCTCGCTAAAGGCCGCGCTGCAACGCTGAAAGATTACGTGGAGCGTCAGTATGACATTCCTTCATCTGTCTATCACGTACAGTCTACGCCTGAGGACTGGGCTGGACTGGAGGCTTACCTCACGAAGAGCAACATGCCCGAACGCGAAGCCTTGCTCGATATTGTTCACTCCGACCTCGAACCTGACACGAAGGACCACACGCTCAAGGCGCGCTACCCTGAGGCATACAATATTATATTGAATGCTTGCTACCCTTATCTCCGCCACTCTGACTATGAGGTAAAGTACAAGATTCGCCCGATGACGGACCAAGAGGCCGCACAGCTCATCGATACGGAACCGCGTTTACTCTCGCTCACCAAGATGTGTCGCATCGCACGCCTCTACGAAGTGGGGAGTGATGATTATAATAAGGTAATTCTCACCGCAGCCAATGTCTACCCCACTGACACAACGGCAAATGTCAATGCGGCGAACGTAATGATTCGCAAGGGTGATCTCATCACCGCTAAAGAATACCTCAAACGTACGGGCAACACGCCAGAGGCCAACAACGCATTGGGCATCATTGCCCTCACCGAGATGCGCTACGACGATGCTCGCTCTCTCTTCACCCAAGCTGCCCAGGCGGGCTGCCAAGAGGCAAAGAAGAATCTGGAGTTGATGCAGTAGTGTCTCACCTATTACTAATTTCACAAAAAACTTAAGCCCATGCCCCCTCTCATTCTGAGTGACAAAGCTCACATCACACAAGGTGACTTACCTCATTGGGATGACAAAAAGGCCATTTACTTTGCTACCTTTCGTTTGGCAGACTCTCTGCCCATCACTGCCATGAAGGAGTTTAGAGCTTGGGAGGAGGATAAGCTGGAATCGCTCAACCACGGCAACGTGGCCACTACCGCTTGGGAAGAATTTGAACGAGAAAGGCAAGACCTTATCGAAAAGCTTTCTGACAAAGGTCATGGTGCGTGTATTCTTCAACGCCCCAACATTAGACAAGTGGTAGAAGACACGCTGCTACATTACGACAAACTGCGTTATTGGGTACATTGCTTTGTCATTATGCCCAATCACGTACACGTGATGTTTGAATGTGCTGAAGGTTATCAAATGCAAGAGATTCTTTCTGCATGGAAATCTTTCTCTGCACATCAGATTAACAAGATACTTCAACGCAAAGGGCCTATATGGCAAAAAGAGAGTTTCGACCGCATCATACGGAATAATAATCACTATGTCTGTGTGCTTAACTACATTGCAAAGAACCCTTTACGTTTGCCACCCCACACTTTCTCTGATTACTTTACAACAGGACGTCCTGACTTTAAAGTAGTTGAAAATCGTGTGAGGAAGTATTATGACAGCTTACACTGACTGAGTCGATGCAGGCTAATCTGGGGGGCGCAGGCTCAATTGAAAGCAATGCAATCTCACCTGGGGGGACGCGTCGCCCCCAGGTGAGACTGCATTGCCCCCAGGTGAGACTGTGTTGCCCCCTGATTACCTACCTCCACTAACAAAGAATTCAATAAAATTTTATAAGCAACTTAAACATTCAAAACAATGAAACTGAACAAGTTTTTACTTTCAGCCATCGCCGCAGCTTCACTGACTGCTTGTAGCGATAGCACCGATGTTGTGGACAACAACAAGGGACATTGGAACGCTGACGGAACAGGATATGTTAGCCTCTCTATCAGTATGCCTAATAGCACGTCTAATGGAACACGTGCGGATGCAAATAACCCCAAAAACGATGACTTTGAGTATGGTAAAGACAATGAGTATGCAGTGAAGAATGCCATACTTCTTATCTTTACAGCTACTGCATCTGAAAGTGGTACCAATCCTCCCGCTGAAGGTACCTTTACTTTTGAAGCAGCCTACGACATGACCCCCAACTTTATCAAAGAAGGTAATGGCCAAATTGGTGCTACAAGCAAGGTTACACAAAAGATTAACCAAATTGCTGATAACAAAATAGCAAAAGCATTGGTTATTTTAAATGCCCCTTCTGATGCTAATAACGCTATTACTGTAGTTGGCACGGGACTTAATATTAAAGGTTCAGGATTCTCAGGAACTTTCGCTGATTTCAAACAGGAAACTGATGAGTTACCCACAACAGTTGCTAAAGGTTTCACCATGACAAACGCACCTCTTACTACTGCTCAAAGTACATCAAGCACTGAACCCAGCGGCTCAACTTCAACATTAGCAGATATTGACAAAACCAAAATTTTACCAACCCAAGAGCAGGCTAGTACACAACCAGCATCTACAATTTATGTAGAACGCAGTGTGGCTAAAGTTACCGTTAACAACAACATAACTACAGCCAAGCCACTCCCTGAAAATAGCAAGTTTAATATTGAAATCAAAAGCTTTGCTTTGAACAATACGAACAAAGAATCACATATTGTTCGTAATGTTGATAATTCTTGGAAGACTTATGTTTCTCAAGCATCAAGCGTTAGTAGTTATGACGACAAGTATCGTTTTGTAGGTTATAAAGAACCTATTACTTTTAACGGAGAAAACCATTATCGCACTTATTGGGCAAAAGATCCTAACTACGATGGTAATGCCACTCTTGAGAAAAATTTGCCTACAAATTGGGAAGAAACTTTTGGTTCAACTCACCCTCTCTATTGCTTAGAGAACACCTTCAGTGTAGCTAGCCAAACACATAGAAATACTACTCGTGTCGTCGTTAAGGCAGAAATTAAGGATAAAAATAATACTGGCGATGCAGAAACGCTATACATGTGGAATAATGATGCTAACACGTTGGCAAACATTAATGCCTTTAAAACTACAACCACAGGTGGTACAAGCACAGTAGGTTCTGCAGTAAAAGAAGCAAATAAACTGTACGACGTTATAGCGACAGGTAAGACTATTAAAGAAATAGGACTTTCAACTAATGATGGTTACGTAACAGTATCAAGCATAACCTTTGATGGAGAGGCTGCAATTTCTACTGGTGCTGCATTCGATGCAGTTAAGAACTACTTTGGCGATATTGCAAAATATAACAATGGTGAGGTATACTACTCTGTTTTAATCAAACATTTCGGTGATCGTCTCACTCCTTGGAATGCAGGCGAATGGGGAACAGACGAAAGCAAGAAACCCCAATCAGGTAATAATGTTAATGCTATCTATCCAAATACGAACCGTGACAACAACTACCTCGGTCGCTATGGTGTAGTTCGTAACAACTGGTATGAAATCAATCTTAATAAGATTAATAAAATCGGTACTCCCGATATTGACTACGACAAAGACACCCCCGACGATGAACTCAATAGCTACATCAGCGTATCTATCAACATTCTCTCTTGGGCTAAGCGTAAACAAGACGTTGACTTGCAATAATGCCTAAGTTTGTAAATTCTCTATAGGTTAAGAGTTTCAGAGGTTATTGGGTTATGAAAGTAACTTTACAACCCAATAACCTCTAAACTCAGAACCTTTTTTAATCAACTAAACGAATCCTATTTCTCATTACGACAATCACTCTGATATGAAACCATTCTCTTACTTAATCACTGGATGGGCTATGATGACGGCAGCACTCTCGTTGGGAAGTTGCGCACAAATGGATACCGACCTTGCAGAATGTCCCTCTGGCCTCGATGTGACCTTTAAGTACGATTATAACATTCAACGTGCCGACATGTTCAAAGACCATGTGGGCGGCATCAGTTTGTATGCGTTTGATGAGAATAATCAACTGGTGCTGCATAAGGACACGGCTAACACGGCCCTCACAGCACCTCTCCAACAGAACGACTTTACGTGGCACATCGCAGAAAGCGAACTCCCCGTGGGACGCTACCGCATTGCGGCTTTGGCGTATCAAAAGGACTATAACGAGACGCTTGCCACTCCTGGTGCAAAACTGCGCCAAGCAGAACTGAACCCTGGCGATGATATTACCAAACTACAAGTTACACTCGACCGCGAAGCAACGGACGCTACGAGCGCTACAGCTCGGGTTGATCATAAAGGTTGCCCACTCGACACGCTTTGGGCTACGCGCAACCTCACAGCGGACAATGATTGGGTAACGATAAAGCCCCAAAAGGTGAGTCAACACCAAATATCACTCCTACGTGACACCAAACAAGTGAATATTACCTTGCGTCAAACAGTCGACCCTTCTAACATGGACGATGCCGACTACGACGTGAAGGTTTACGATACAAATGGTCGCTTGCTCTACAACAATGAGCCTGACGCTACCGACACGCGCCTCTGCTACACACCTTACACGCAGTGGACTACTACACTCAGTACACGCGCTGAGGGCGAGACAGCCAATCTTATGCACACGGCGCACTACGAACTGATGACCAATCGCCTCGTTGCTCATCAAAATAACGTGGCTGACGCACGCCTCCTCATTACGAACAAGCGCACAGGCAAGGAAGTGGCCAATGTCAATCTTCCGGCCCTCTTGGCTGACGGCCGTAGGGCTTACGAGCGTTACAATTACTCAGCGCAAGAGTATTTAGACCGCGAATATCAGTTTGCCCTCGACTTCTACCTCGTTGGCGATAAGTGGCAATACATCAGCGTGAGCATCGCTGCCCTCAGTTGGAGCTATCGCGTGCAAAACGTTGAACTTTAATCCTAACGGGGGGCGACGCGATCTCAATTAGAAGCAATGTAATCTCACTTGGGGGGACGCAATCTCACCTGGGGACGCGTCGCCCCCAGGTGAGATTGCGTCGCCCCCAGGTGAGGACGCGTAACCCCTAAGTGATACACACAAAAAAATTTTTCATGAACTTGAAATCCCTCTACTACATATTGTCCACATTGCTGCTCATGGTGTGTATCATGAGCTTTGGGTCGTGCAGCAAAGACAATGTGGAAGAGGTGGACAATGTGGCTAAGAACGTGTGCTTTAAAGTGGAAGTGCGCACAGGTGGCTATGGGGCAGGAACTCGTGCGGCCGGACCATCTAAAGATGATGGTACGCTGGCTGACGATGAGAACGAAAAAGCGGTCTATAACGCTACGCTCTTTATCTACCAAAATGATAAAGGCATAAATGGAGCAGCCGACACTCCTATATTATATAGTGTCTACCTGCCCAACTTCTCAAAGGACACAGAACTCTCTTCAAGCAACGGAGCCGTGTACACTTCGTCCGTGGTTGATACGCGCTACTCCATTCCCGCAGGCGACTACCATGTGATTATCGTTTGTAACATGGGACGCCTCACGGCCAACACCTTGGGCGACGTGCAACAGATGACGACCGCCAATGCCACCTTCGGCACGCTACAACAGCCCGAAACTTGCTCAACCTTTGCCATGTCGTCCTCCGACGACAAGTCAATCCATATCGAGGGCCGCTCCAACATGGCTAACGTAAAGGACGGTGTATTGGTCGAGATGCAAACCAACGTGCAACGCTTGGCCGCACGCATCGACTTCTCAGCAGGTAAAAAGGGAAAATGGGTCAGCGAGGTGGTCAACACGGCAGCTGAAGGTGATAAGCTGCTTGAAGGCTACAAATATACCATTGGTACAGAACCGAATGCCGACTACTTCTACTTGACGGGTGTGACACCTATCAATCTACTCAGCAGTGAGGAGTACATATTGAAGCGCGTTACCGAAGACAAAACGTTTAATACCATTCAATACTTGGGCAAGGAGTTGCTCAGCTCTGACGGCAACGCAGCGAACTATGTAGTCGACCCTTACATTCTTCAAAAAAGCCCTTCAAGGAATGCTTTAGGGCTAAGCTACACCAATAGATATGAAGAAATGAAGTCCAGCTTTGCAGCCTGCAACAGTGGGTTGAACAAGATAACGCAGATAACCAACGGCGCCACAAACTGTTACACCGATGCTACGGACGGCTTGACGTATAAGAGACTCGTCTATGCGAAAGAGAACACCATTACCATAGGTGCTAACAAAGAGGCTTACGTTACGGGCTTGCTCTTTACGGGCTATTACAAGAAGGCTGGCGAAGCTGCTGTACAGAAGACATACGAATACTTCATTCGCCATACTGACCCATACAACTCTAACTCTGATGCCTTGGCCATGAAATATGGCATCGTACGCAATCACGTTTACCAAATACGCATCAATAGCGTAAGTTCTATGGGCTTAATCCTCATTCAAGTGCGCGACTGGATTCCTATCGTGGCACCTGATATTGACTTATGATTAATGTGCAAATGCTGAGTTAATGTGCAGGAAATGTGCAAATGCGTAGGAAATGTGCAAATGTGAGAATGTGCAAATGTGCAAATGAATGAATGCTTTAAAAGATCATTTACATATTAGCCAATCACAGCAATAAAAGGCGACCATTTGCACATTTGCACATTCTCACATTTCCTACGCATTTGCACATTAAAAAGCATTTGCACATTTGCACATTCTCACATTAACCCCCCTTTCCCTTTTATGAAACTTCTATATCTTCTTATTCCCCTACTACTCTTCTCCGCCTGTTCTAACGAAATAGGTGACGACATAAAGCGTGGGCGATCCACGGTGCGCATTGAGTTGCAACAAAACGACCCGACGGCCGTGGGGCAAAACAAAACGCGAGCCTCGTTCGGTGGTAGCTATCACGACGCGGGCGATGACATTCATAATGCTTACGTCGTGATGTACAACATCAAGGCGGGAAAGGTGGAACGTATCATCAACGTACCTACCGACGCTGGCGAAACGGAATACAAGAGCAAGCAGGTAACGACTATCACGACAGAAAACGGTGAATACTTGTTCTATAACTTTGCCAACCGCACTGACTTCGATACTGATCCTGCCACCCCTGATGCTGCTACGCACGAGGTGACATCACTCAGCCTTGACGGCCTTACCTTTACCGTTGGCTATCCGTTACCTGAAGGGTTAGATCCGTCACCTGAAAAGTTAGATCCGAAAGTGACCACTTGCGACTATAACAACTACATAATACCCACAAAGGGCATTCCGATGAGCGATAAAAATCATTTCACCATTGACAAGGACCAAACTATTACGCTCATGCTCTATCGTATGTTGGCCAAGATGCAGTTTGCCTTTAACAATCGTTCAAAATCCACAATCTTTCGCATTCGTGGACTTAAAGTAGGCAGCATTACGGATAACAATACACAAATCTATTTGCTTCCCCCTAAGAACGAAAACAACTTGGTCAAGACTAACTTCACGGGATTGCAACACTACACCACTAACGTTGACGTATTTACAGCCACAGCCGACAAACCTCCTGTAATCATCAACTCTGGCGAATCAGACAATACTTCCTTTAATAATCTCTATATCAACGAGAGTGAGGCCAGCACCAACGGACAGTCCTTTCCCCTCACCATTACCATGGACCGCTCTACCGACAACGGCACCACTTGGGAGGATGACTCACGCCATGCACTCATTCAACTCACGAGCATTCCACGTAACAACGTGGCCATTGTCAACATTAACCTAACGGACTTTGTCTTAAAGCTCGAAGCCAGTGCCTACGCGCCCATTGGAGGTTACCCCGCTTACGTGGTCAAACAGAATGACGACTTCTACGCTTACTTCTCAGGCAGTGGCGACTTTGAACTCCGCCCCACACTCTATGAGTATGTCAACCGCGAGCACCCTGAGCGTTACATCAACCTCAACGACAAAAATCGCGTGAAGGATTATTCGCTCACAGTGCTCGACCCACAAGGTATCTTTAGCAGTCAGCCTGCATTTGATACCACAACGGGTGAAATCCTCGGCACCCTTGCCGAAGGCAGAACAGGCACCGCTACCGTGCGCCTCAACCTTCAACTCGTCACCGGTAGCGTCACACAGAATTATACGCGTACGATTTATATTGTTAGTAAGTAGTTTTTTAGCTGACAAGTTAACGAGTTGACTAGTTAACGAGCAGGTTACCTTTAAAAATACCTACTCACTAACTCATCAATTGAAACTAACTTACTTGTCAACTCGTTAACTTGTTAACTCGTAAACAAAAGAAACCCCGTTAACTAAGAAGCAAAAACCTTGTAGACATGAAACGTTTGTTTACACTCCTTCTCTTGATCCTTTCATTGGGAATGCAGCCTATCTGGGCAGCAGACGACCCAACATACACTTACATCCAATTCTCGGGCAACGGACGCACCGTTCTGCTCGACACCGATGGGGCACTCTCGGTAGTAAACGCTACCGAGAATGCCCCTTCTGGCTCTGGCTATCAATGGACACTTGAAGCTGCGCCCAACACCACGACCTCAGAAGTCGTGCTCAAAAGCAAAGCGGGACACTATGTGGTGTACAACACGACGGATAATTCCTTCACAACTACCACCGATGCCACCGCAGCCACTGCCTTTACGAAAAGTACTAACACGTATTACAGTGCTACGGCTGGCAGCGACCGTTACGACCTCAGCATTAGCAGTCTAACGGGGAAAAACGCTTTGGCCGTGAAGAATGGACAACTCACCCTCGCCGTGACTAATTCACGTTACAGCACGGTGCGTTTGGCTACCACCATTAGTGGCCCGAACGTTAACCCCATGGTTAGCACCACGGGCGATGAGCATTGGTACTATATGGAACTCTTGCTCAGTGGTTCGGAGTGCATCAAAGATGCTGCCAAGAGTGGCGACAAACTTATCAAGACCGCCACGCCCAGCATTAAATACTTAAATGCCTACATGTGGAGCCTCGTCGAGGCCAACGACCAAGGCGACGTGTACTTCAAGAGCAAGGCTGGCAACTACATAGCCCAACTCGACGGCACGTTCCAATACATTACCTCTGACGAGAGTAAGCGCAATAGCCAAGGACACTATCAAGTGTGCGATGTGGCCGACCAATCAGCTTATGCTGGCACCTTTATCATTAAAAATCAAGACACAGGCAAGTTCATCTTCCCCTACGACAGTAATAGTAAAGATATAGGTATGGGCAGTTCCATGAACACTGCTGAGCGTATGCGCTTTATCGAGACCGACACGCGCTTGCTCACTCAGCCCCACGTCATTCAATTCACCGCACAAGGAGCACAGGCGCTTTACGATAGCAATACGAAAAACAACGTAACCGTCAAGACACCTGCTGATGACGACAACGCTGACGGCTACACTTGGCAATTCGAAGCCATTGCGGGCCAAACCGATGCCTATGCTTTGAAGAGCAAATTGGGGCACTATCTAAAATATACTGACAACGCGTTCAGTACTACGAGCAATGCTGACGAGGCCGTTGCCCTCTTCCCCCTTGGCAACGACTACGATCCTTACCATACGCGCATTTCCCTCACCTTGGCCAACGATGCTACCAAGGCGATTGGCTATAAAGACAATGTCCTCTATCTGAGCGATGCTGCTGCCTCGCTCTATACCGTTACGCGCATGGTAGAAAGTACAGCGCAGGTCGTTGGTACGGCATTGCCCAAGTTTTCTACCATCAACGATACCTATTATTATAAACTCCAGTTTAAGGCCAACCACGCCGGCGACGACCGCCTCACCCTCACCGCCAATGGCTATGACACACCGACAGTCAACACCGAGGCGAACCCTGCTAACATTAATCAGAACTGGATACTGAAAACCGCACTCAACCCTAAAGCCAAAGAGGGCGACTTCTACTTGCTCAACCAAATGGGCGAATACTTGTGTTACGATGGGTCGAAATTTGTCATTCGTCCACAATATGACGAAAATTCTACCACCGTCTACCGCTTTATGCAAAACGACACGCAACCCACGTATTGGATGATTGACATGCCGCTCAACACAAGCCCCAACCACACCATGGGTTTGCGCAACACGGACGTTTATAAGATCAAAGAGTGTGAAGTCGTTTCGGACTACAACTACCTTTCGTTCAAGCCCTCTACCTATGTAAGCGAATACAATTACTTAGAGTTTACGGGTAACGGCCGCACCGCACTCTTCGAGAAGGACGGCGCGCTCATAGCCGTAGCTACCACCGAGACGCAGCCCATAGGCGATGGTTACCAGTGGACGTACGAGACTGCAGAACAAAATGGCATTGTCGGAGGCATAGTCATCAAGAGCAAAGCTGGCCACTACGTTAAGTACGATACGACGACCAAGACCTTCAGCAGCGTTGCCAACAAGACCGAGGCCTCTATCTTTGTACGCAGCGAGAACACCTACTACACAGCCTCCGCTGGTGCTACGCGCTATAACTATACGCTCTATGGCAACACCGACACGTACAACACACTCGGTGTGAAGAATGGTCAGCTACAATTGGTACGCCCCAACTCGCGCTATGCTGTGGTGCGCCGCACCACCTCGTTGCGCGGTGCTTTGTTCTGCCCCATGGTGAGCACTGACGACAAGCCGTATTACTATCACATCGACCTCCGCACCAATGGCGACGAGCTGCTTCAAGATGCCAACGACGGTGAAGTGTTGCAAAAGACTACTGAGACCCTTCTGCCCTTGAAGGACCTGCGTTGGAGCATTTACGAAGCCAACGACTTGGGCGACGTTTACATCAAGAGTTTCAAGGGACACTATATCTACTGCGATGACACCGACCAACGCGTCACCGCCGACCCATCTGTGCGCGATGCTAAAGGCAGCTACAAGCTCTGCGATATTGCCGACAACACAGACTCTCGCAGTGACGGCCATTGGCTTATTTACAACTACGCAAGCAAAAAGACAATGGCAGCCTACGGTGTCGATGTAAACAAAGTGGGTTCAAGTGATTACTACTTCCCCGCCAACCGCGTCCGTTTTACCAACCTTGGCGACACTATCTATCGCTACCTTTTATTCCCCGCAATGGGCATGAAGCCCCTAGTTATGGGATATAACAATAAGGGATTACAACTACACGCCCATACCATTAATAGCCAAGATGACCAACCCGGCCTCTATCAATGGCGCATTGACGGACTCAACATTGGCAATAAGGCGGGCTATTTCATCACTTATAACGATAAAGACAAAACTTTCGGCGTAACGACCAACAAAGAAGAGGCTTATCAGTTTGAGTTTAGCCGCAACACTTACGAGAACAACAACCTCATGCGCGACAATCTGCTCAGCACCGATGAGCAGCATGCCCTTTGCATCGACGAGGACGGCACCCTCTATTGGGGACAACCCAACACGCGCTACAGTGTGGCCCACTTCCGTTCCTTTCCCCTCGCCCCGAAGTTGCCCGTTAGTTCGGCTAATGGCGTGCATTACCAACTCTACTACTTACAGACGCAAAGCGGCAGTCACTATAACTATACGCTCAATGCTGACAACACGCAGCTTTCGTTGCAACCTGCAGCAGAGGACGACTTGCGCCAACTCTGGGTGTTTGTGAACGACGGCCTTGGCAAAGGCGACTACTATCTGCAGAGCGCCTATAACCGTGCTTTCTTAAAATACGATGCCACGGCCGAGGCTGGTCAGCAATTCGCTGCTACGACCAACATTGCCGAAGCTACTCATGTGCGCTTGGTCGAGAGCAACACACAACCCAACTATTGGCAATTGCAACTCGTAGGAACGGACGGAAATAGCAATATCATTACGCACAATTACACCAATACTACAGGGGCCTTTGCCCTCACCACACCTAACAACGGCAATAACTTTGTCAACCTCATTGCAGCTGACATTACACCCGAATTTTATGATGAAGAAGGAGGTACTTATCGCAACCTCCAGTTGAAAGAATTAGACACGCCCTTACAGCTCGTGGCGCAAGAGGACGGCAGCGTAACGACCGAAGCCGATAGCAGCACCAATACCGACCACAATAGTTGGAAGAACGTAGGCTCTCGCGAAGACTTTGTCCTACGTAATGCCAATGGCAAATACCTCACTACCAATAGCGAAGGCGCTGTCATCCTTACCGACAATGAGGCTGAGGCTACCCACTTCTTCCTTTGGTTCAACCACTCCACAGCCGATGGTTACCTCACTTGGATGTTTGGTCAACTGCCTGCCGACGGAAAAATACCCACCGTACCCGACCGCTGCTTGGGCTACGATGAGGCTACCAAGAGCGTGAAGTTGCTGCCTTTCAGCACTTATATCACCGACAAGAAGCATACGCTCTGCTTTACTTTCTCTGCCCCCACGAGTCCGACCTTAACTACCGATGGATTGACGGGCAAGAACTTCTACTACTTTGTTCACTTCGACAAGTTGGGCAACCAGTACATGAGCGACGGCGACGGCACCAGTGTCGATGCTATTGTAGAAGACAAACGCAACGTCAACGACCAAATGTGGGCCTTCGTAGGCCCGAGCAAGGAGGACTTCGTGGTGATGAGTAAAGATAAGTATTACCTCTACTTCAATTCGACGAAAAAGACCTTCGACGTGACGCACGACCTTTCACTGGCGACTCACTTCAGTGCCACTTATCGTGCCAACGTTGATCGTTATACCTTCACGCTCGTTGGCGGAACAGGCACAGAGGGCAAAACCGGTTGGCTACTCGCCAAGAGCGGTAGCACCTCCGACCTTACACTCGACACCGAAGCGAACATGACGGGCAATGCGGCCAACCGCTACTACTTGCGCTTTGAAGAGATTGCCCAACCGGAGGACTACACCAACTATGAGATCCGTCCCAAGCGCTCTTGGTTTGTCAAGTTGGCACGCGAGGCACAGACGTCCCCCATGACAGGTTTCATTCAGCGCGATGAAGAGGGCTGGACGGTCAATCCCTACACCAAGCGCCCGATGCAAAAGACGAGTACGTACACCATTACGCACTAC
>OBII01000609.1_pt1 | contig 13684 bp, 10 predicted proteins | sample 2433771 | NCBI WGS metagenome assembly OBII01 (sample SAMEA2452127, study PRJEB22498) | human gut metagenome | biome: human feces; feature: human gut; material: feces | place: Australia | collected 2012
GTGCACCGAACGAAGTTACCTCTCCTTCGCCATCTTCCTCATTTTTCACCATCCATTTCAGGGCAAGCGGCAGTTTACGGACCTGCAGCACACCCATACGGATGGTAAGAAGGATTCCACCTGCAATGATTAAAATCATAAGCGGCGGACCCCAGACGAAATCATCTACTTTTGTCAAAAAGCTATTAATTGCTTCCCACATGTTTCCTACTCTCCTTTATTTTATTTTAACAACATGTTCTCTATATTACACAGTTTTCCAGCTTTTGACAACATTTTTCCCTCAATTTATAAAGTTTTTTACTGTTTTCATATTAAATATACGGGGTATAATAGAGTTTATGATATACTTTATATGTCCAAATATGGATTTTAAAAAAGAAAGGAATACATTTTTATGAATCTTATTAAGAATATTTCCAAATCAGAAGTACATGTATTGAAGGATCAGGTTACTTATCAGGAGGGACAGGTTGTCAGCAAGACACTCGCCCAGAATGACGCCGTATCTATCACATTATTTGCCTTTGACAAGGACGAGGCGATCAGCACACACGAGTCCGGCGGCGATGCATTTGTTACCTGCTTAGATGGTGTCGGCAGAATCACAATCGATGGTGTTGAATATATCCTGCACGAAGGTGAATCCATCGTAATGCCAGCCAAGCATCCACATGCCGTCTATGGTGCAGAACAGTTCAAGATGCTGTTAGTTGTTGTATTTTAATTATCTTAATTCTTAAAACGGAAAAGCCGCCGAGCCGGGAATCCAGGTCCCAGTCCGACGACTTTTTTTCTTTCTTCTATTCTATATATCGGCAGATTTCTATTATTGCTTTACATTAAATGCTTTCATTCCTGGATATACAGCGCTTGCGCCAAGCTCTTCCTCAATACGGAGCAGCTGGTTGTACTTTGCAACACGCTCAGAACGAGAAGGTGCACCTGTCTTGATCTGGCATGTATTAAGTGCAACTGCAAGGTCTGCAATCGTTGTATCAGCCGTCTCACCAGATCTGTGTGAGCTGATTGCTGTGTATCCAGCCTTGTGCGCCATCTTGATTGCTTCCAATGTCTCAGAAACAGATCCAATCTGATTCAACTTGATCAGGATTGCATTTCCTGCGCCAAGCTCAATTCCCTTTGCCAGTCTCTCTGTATTTGTTACGAACAGGTCATCGCCAACAAGCTGAACCTTGCCACCAAGTCTTGCAGTCAGCTTCTGCCAGCCTTCCCAGTCCTCTTCATCCAGACCATCCTCGATTGAGATGATTGGATATTTCTCGCAAAGTGCTTCCCAGTGCTCGATCAACTGCTCAGCTGTATACTCTGTACCCGCCTTCGGAAGCTTGTAGTAGCCCTTTCCTTTTTCGCTCTTCCACTCAGAAGAAGCTGCATCCATAGCAATCTTGAAATCCTTGCCCGGCTCATAACCTGCTCTCTTTACAGCTTCGAGAATTGTCTCGATTGCTTCCTCATCAGACTTCAAAGCAGGGGCAAATCCACCCTCATCACCAACGGATGTTGCAAGTCCACGCTCTTTCAAAATTGCAGCCAATGCATGGAAAACTTCTGCACACCAACGCAGACACTCTTTGAACGATGGAGCGCCAACCGGCATGATCATGAACTCCTGTACATCAAGTCCAGAAGAAAGTGCATGACATCCACCGTTTACGATGTTCATCATTGGAACTGGCATACGATTTCCAGATACGCCACCAAGGAAACGATACAGTGGAATATCAAGGGATGTTGCTGCTGCACGGCAGCATGCGATAGATACTGCAAGAATCGCATTCGCACCAAGCTTAGACTTGTCCTTTGTTCCATCTGCCTGAATCATAGCCTGATCCACTGCATAGATATCTGATGCATCCATACCCTCGATTGCATCATTGATAATTGTATTGATATTTTCAACTGCCTTTGTGACACCCTTGCCAAGGTAACGGCTCTTATCGCCATCACGAAGCTCCAGTGCCTCGAACTCTCCAGTGGATGCACCACTTGGTGCAGTACCTCTTCCGATGGTTCCATCTGCCAGATAAACCTCTGCCTCTACCGTTGGATTTCCTCTGGAATCCAAGATCTCACGGCCAATAACCTTTTCAATTTCTAAATAATCCATTGTTATGTACTCCTTTCAATTTGCATTTTAACGGAGTCTCTTGCTTCTGACGGTCTCTCCTCGTTCAGAAGCAGGAGTTCCGAAATGATTTACACGTGCTAGGTTAGCCAGACCTAACTATAAGTTAGTATATACTAACCCGGTTTAAAATGCAAGTGTATTTTCCATAACTTTTATGCAACTACAATACTCCCAACCATACGGGCATCTCCATCCAGCACAAGAGATACCTCATAATGCTGTTTAGGCAGATTCTGCTTTATAAATGCAGCCTCAAAACCAGCAAATGCTAACCTTCGCTTACCAAACGCATCCCGGACATCTGGTCTGTACAGTCGCTCTGATTTTACAATGTACTGTTGCTTGTCCTGTCCAGTTAAAACAATATTGAGCGTTCCCGCACGCAATGTTTTTCGATTCAAGGCCCAACCACTGATTTTTACGACTGCTTCATCTGTAAACTCTTCCACCTTGTATTGCAGACTTCCTTTTTCAACAAGCACCTGTTGCGTTTCCTCAGGCGTTTCGATTTCCTTTACTTTCAACAGCCGTAACGAGAAGTTATCACTGTTTCCAATCAGATTTGGGTTATAACACGGATCATACCCCTTAAATTCCGGATGACGATCATACAATTTTTTCATTTCCCGTTGCTGTCTGGCGGCTTTTTCTGGGGATACAGCGTCATAGCCACGGCTGACAGATTCATAATGGTATAAACGGACATCTGTTCGCACAACATTATAATATCCTGCTTCCACTAAATTAAAACATAAGTCAATATCGTTATATGCCACTGGTAACTGTTCCGAAAAACCACCCACCTGATCATATTTATTCCGGTCAATCATAAGACACGCACCGGTCACCGCACTGTAATTATATTCCAGCTTATTTCGTCCCCAATAACAATTCAAATCGTCGTTAATCCGTTGAAATGCATGTCCTGGTCCAACCATAAAACTGACAACACCTACATGCTGTATCAAATTCGTATTTGGGTAAATTAATTTACATCCAACCGCACCTGTATGTGGCTGCTGTGCATGTCCCAGCATCCGTTCCAGCCATTCCGCTCCCTCAACACGAATATCGTCATTTAAAAACAGAAGGAACTGTCCATCTGCCAGATGTGCCCCAATGTTGCACATCTTTGAAAAATTAAACTCCATTGGCGCGTAATGATATTTGCACTCCAATTCTTTACACATTTGTGTATATTTCGCATGTGTTTCTTCTGCACTGCCATTGTCCACAACAATGATTTCATAATTTTGATATTTCGTTTCCTTTCGGATGGACGTCAGACATTGCTTTAAAATGTCATAATTATCCTTAGACGGAATAATAATGCTTACTCTGGGATTTCCCACAACTTCATAAACCACGCGGAACATCACTATATCTTTAATATATTCCAGATGCCCTTTAACGCCTCTTCGCTCCAGGGCTTCGAGCTTCGCCTTCTTTGTCGTTTCAATAATATATGGCTTTGCCGATATATCATTTGCCGTAGACTCTTCACGTTCCCGCCAATGATAAAGGATTTTTGGCACATGCCCTATACGATTCGTCTTCTCCATCACCCGCAAAACAAGATCATAGTCCTGCGAACCTTCCAAGCCTACACGCAAACCGCCCATTTCGTCCAGCAAGGATTTGCGATACACCGCCAAATGGCAGGTATACATCAAAGACATAAATGTATCTGGAGACCAATCCGGCTTAAAAAACGGATTCCTTCTTTTTGTCCCATCCTCAGATAATTTGTCCTCATCGCTGTAAATAAAATCCAGTGTATGATCTTCATTTAGCTTTTTCGCAATTTCATACAGTGCATTTTCTGCATACAGATCATCACAATCCAAAAGCGCAACAAATTCGCCCTCTGCCATTGCAATTCCATCGTTTGTAGTTCTGGATATATGTCCATTCTCACTGCGGTATTTTATTTTAATGCGCTCCACTCCTTCAAATTGCCGCAAAGTCTCTCTGACACGCGCATCGGTTGAACAATCATCTACAAGGCACAACTCCCAATTATCATATGTCTGATTCTGCACAGATTGAATGCATGCCGTTAACATCTGTGGTTCCACATTATATACTGGCACAACAACCGAGATGAGTGGTTTATATTCCAACTCCTGTTCTGGCTCTTTATATTGCTGTTCATTTTGCAGCATCCACATGTCATATTCATTTTTCTTGTGTAGACGATGATTTAACTTATAACAAAATACATGCCATCCTTCTTTACCCAGACAGCGCATCATTCTTTTTGAAAAAGAAAGCACTCTTTTTATCTGACCCATATTTTTATACTCCTACTTCTTCTCTCATAGATTGAACTATACGTTGTTCACTGCCCGGAATATTGCTGTTATCACATACATCTGTAAAAACACCGTCCACATAGCAGCATATTGATCTGCATTTCCTGATACACATGTCCGTTTTGTCCGAACTGCAAGCAAACCAACCACAAGTGCCGGAAGGAAATATCTTCCCTGTACACCCGCTACCACAACAAATTGATATGGCGTCCAATATAAAAGCATCGCTGCAACTGCCAGCCCACTGACGCCGACAAACACCAAAAGCATCCAAATCCGGTCTCCCACTGTTATCAACTGTTCTTCGTTTTCTTTCCGCATAGAAACATATAACAGCAACAATAAAAATCCTATTACAAACACCAGTGGAACTTCAATATCAAGCCATCCAAGATAGCTTCCCAACATCTGCTGGATATGCTTTCCTGATTCATACCAAAGCGTATTGAGTAAGATTTCAAAAAATTGGATCGGATTTTTTAAGAAATACCCCATTGTATACCCTTTGGAATCGGACCATGCAATATAAGTACTGTTAATATTTTCTGGTTGTAGCCAGCGCCGAACCACGAGAACCAGAACCATCACACAAGCCACTACAAATATACCTGCAATGACAATCATAAGCACCTTCATCCAAGGTTTAATTTTCTGTTTGACCGCATCCACCTTATCTTTGTGCTGTTGCAGAATTCGAGGGATCAACATCAGCGGCAATACAACCAATGGCAACAGAGAAAAGCCTTTACATGGTAGCAATAATAAGCTGCTCAATACCATAACAATATTATTTACAAGCTTCGATCTCCGATTTGTTTCCTGTCCGTAAACTGCTGACATTGTTGTCGCTATTACAAGAATACATAAAGCAAACAACTGCGAATCATAGGAAAAAGAACATACCTGTTGCAATGTAATTGGCAAAAGCGCCCATACCATAACGATTCCTTTACCAAACGGAATCCGCTTTATCGCATAATAAGCTGCCGCTATAAAAGCAAGCAAATTCATCAATCGTCCAAGCAAATACAACATAGTTGTGCTCGCCCCTAACAACCGTCCAATTGTAATTCCAAGTCCGGATAAAATATACAGATAACGCGGAGACTGCGTCGAAACATGTGCTGTCTTTATCAGATTCGTTTTTTCCGGTCGCTGAAACAGCCCCTCATATTGACTATTGTAATCTTCCTTCGTAATACCACGTGCATTATACATATGTTCGTTATCCGCCTGCCGCATCATGACAGTTTCCGCATCGTGCGTTCCCATCATAACATCCGACATGTCATATGCTGTATATATGTGTACATACTCATCTGGAACTACCATAATCGGAATAATAAGCAAATACAAAAATCCAAGTACAATAATCATTGGCAGAAAAAGTTTCTCAAAAGAAGTCTTCCACTTTGTGCCAAACATCGCCTGAATGCTGACAAACGCCAACAATACAAACAACAATCCATATGCAATACAGTGTAATATAAAATACGCATCCACACCGTTTGGATTGTCGATTTTGTGATATGCCACATTTATCATATACACACCCATTACCAAGGTAATCAATAGGAGTCCTATAATAACGCATAATTTGATTATTCTATTTGGATTTTTCTCTTTCACTTCCATTCTTATTCCCCTGTGTTTCTTTAATTTGATTTAGGTAGACAAAAGAGACTTTTATTGTAGGAATACAATAAAAGTCTCATGTCCTTTATAATCTATTATCGATTAGATGTTAAGCAGATCGCTGAATACCTTCAACGCACCATCCGTCTCGTGTGCAAGTACCTTCTTTGCAAGTACCTTACCAAGCTGAACACCTTCCTGATCGAAGCTGTTGATGTTCCACAGGAATCCCTGGAACATAACCTTGTTCTCGAAATGTGCAAGCAGTGCACCAAGTGTCTCTGGATCAAGCTGCTCACCGATAATGATAGAAGATGGACGACCACCCTTGAAGTTCTTGTTGCTGTTCTCATCCTTCTTACCACATGCAAATGCTACGATCTGTGCAGCAACATTTGCGCAGAGCTTCTTCTGGCTTGTGCTTCCCTGAATCTCTACATCCGTGCCGATCTGGCTGTTCTTGAATGCAATAAACTGCAATGGAACAATGTCAGTTCCCTGATGCAATAACTGATAGAAGGAATGCTGTCCGTTTGTTCCCGGCTCACCGAAGAGAACTGGACCTGTTGGGTAATCAACCGGCTCACCAAAACGGTTCACAGACTTACCATTGGACTCCATATCAAGCTGCTGCAGGTGTGCAGGGAAACGGCTCAATGCCTGTGAATATGGAAGAACAGTTGTTGCAGGGTAACCAAGTACGTTACGCTCGTAAACGCCAATCAACGCATCAAGCATAGCCGGGTTCTTCCTGATATCTGTATTCTTTGCTGTCTCATCTTCTGCGGCTGCACCATTTAAGAAACGTGCAAATACATCCGGGCCAAATGCCAGTGAAAGTACAGCACCACCAACGGCTGATGTAGAAGAATAACGACCACCGATATAATCATCCATAAAGAAAGCTGCAAGGTAATCATCGCTCTTTGCAAGTGGAGATGTCTCACTTGTAACTGCAATCATATGCTTAGAAGCATCCAGACCTGCCTTTGCAAGCGCGTCCTTCACGAAGGACTCATTTGTAAGTGTCTCCAATGTTGTACCAGACTTTGATACAAGTACGAAGATTGCATGTGCTACATCGGTAGATGCAAGAACTGCTGCCGCATCATCCGGATCTACGTTGCTGATGAACTTCGCATCCATCTTGAATGTGCCGTTCTTCTTTGCCCAGTTCTCCAATGCAAGATACATTGCACGAGGACCAAGGTCACTTCCACCGATACCGATCTGTACAACCGTTGTGAACTTCTCGCCGGCTGCATTTGTGATCTCGCCATTGTGTACCTTATTTGCAAACTCTGCAATACGGTTCTGCTGCTCTACGTAAAATGTTCTCTTATCCACGCCATCTGCCTTGACTGGCTCGCCAAGCTGACCACGGGTCAGCTGATGAAGAACCAGACGGTTCTCTCCTGTATTGATAACGGCACCATTGTAAAGCTCCTGGAACTTGTCAACAAGTTCAGCTTCCTTGGCAAGGGCTGCAAGCTTCTCCAAAACTGTGTCATCCACTTCCTTTGCAGCGAAGTTATAAGTAAGCTTCTCTGCCATCGGTACGCTGTAATTCTTCGCACGGTCTGCACCGCTCTCACCAGCCATAACAGTTGTGAGATCTACACTGCCCTTACAAGCTTTGAGTGCCTTGTAAGAATCCAAAGTATCAAGATTTTTCCAATTTGTCATTTTTCTTTCCTCCGTAATCTATTTGGCGTAGGACGCCAGCTCGTTTTATTATAACCTCTTCGGCGGAATTTGTCACTTGTTTTATTCTTCGTCTTTCTTCTCTTCCCTCATTTTTTCATAATACGCTTTATACCTGTAAATCGTCCGTTCACTGACGTGATTTCGTTTTGCAATCTCCACCATTGTCATACCATTCTCATATCCAACAACAAAATCATTGTATATTGCCATCCATTTTGCATTATGTTTCTGCCGGCCACTCATTTTCCGATTTTTATAATATTCCAGTTCTTCCTTAAGCTCTGCATTCTCTTTTTCCAGCTTCTTAATTCTTTTTACTGCATCTTCCAGTGTGATATTTTTTTCCATCTCTATTTCCTCCATTTAAACCCCATAACTCCTCGTTTCATAGTTTAATATACTTATCGCCATTGTCATTTTGTCTATATAATAAATCTTTTTGCCAATATTGTCAATCTGATTCTGTCAGGTCATTAAAAAAGGAACGTTTTATAACGTCCCTGCCTTAAATGAAATGTATTTTAATAACAATCGAATCAACTATTATGCAAAGCTTTAATTTCCTCTATCGAAAGTTGAGTGATTGTTGAAATCTCTTCGTCCGAGAAATCCTTTTTGATTAAAAGCTTGGCTGCATTAACCATCTGAGCCTTGGCATATTCCTTGGCATATTCCTCAGCATATTCCTTGGCGTAGTTTTCAACTAAAGTACACACTGTGCTCACTCCTTCCTCTTTCTTGAACCACTTCATAGCTATACTGCATTCACATAATACAACTATATTATATGGAAAATGAAAAAAAATCAACTGTTGCTACAATTATTAATAGAATACAAAAACTCCTATTTCTGAGTATATATACTGATGAAAGGAGGCTTAGTTTTTTGCCCCCTTTTTTAACTTTATTAACAACTTTCCTCACAAATATGCTATAATGCAGCGGGAGGATTTTACCAAAAAGGAGATGATTATATGAATGAAAAGAGCAAAAGAAACATTATCCTGATTATCATTGCCGTGTTTGTGGTCGCAACCGGACTCGTTTCACTGGCGATGTATAACATTACCAAAAGTTCAGGCAAGAAGAACAGCAAGAATACCACAGCTACAATGTCCGACGCTGGTTCTATCACCACGGAAGCAGGGGCAACTGAAGCAGCAAAGGATTCTACTGAAGACAGCAGAACCACAGAGCAGGCAACCACAACTGAAGAGGTCAAGGATTCCAAAGCAACCACAGAAGCGGTAGCTTCCGGCGGTTCAAAGAAAGACGAGAGCAGCAGTAATTCAAAGCCAAGCAGCAACAGCACCGGGAACTCTGGATCAGGCAGCAACGGAAGCAACAGCTCATCCGGTGGAAACAACAATTCCGGAAACCAGAAACCAAACAATAGCTCCTCTGGATTAAGCAACAACTCAAACAACAGCAGTTCTTCCAGCGGAAGCGGAAGCACCAATCCAAGCAACGGGAACAGTTCAAACAGCAACTCTTCAAATAGCGGAAATAATAGCAGTTCTTCCAGCGGAAGCGGAAACAATAACTCGCAGCCCTCTTGTTCGCACAACTGGGTACAGACTTTCATCCATCACGACCAAGTAAAGCACACAGAGTATTACACGACCACAGAAATTGCGGGGTATCATAGTTTTTGTAGAGGCTGTAACTTAGATTTAACTGAAGCTTTCGGAACTCCGGAATGCGGAGAGGCTAGGGCACATCTGGAAGGATGCAACGCATCCTATGAAGGTCGCCCTATTTACCAAGAGAAACAGGTTCCTTACGATGTAATCGACCAAGAGGCATACGACGAACCCGCAGGATATAAGTGTAGCATCTGTGGAGCAACAAAATAAAAGCCAATATCAAAGCGGCAGGATTTACCTCCTGTCGTTTTTTATTGCAGGAGAATATATGTAATTCTATTAGATTTTAATATGTTTTAATATGTTCTGTTATATTTCTATCTACCAATCTATCCCCAAATATGCTATAATGCAGCGGGAGGATTTTACCAAAAAGGCAAGATTTACCTCCCGCCGTTTTTATTACAGAAAAATATATTTAATTCTATTATATTTCAATATGTTTGAACATAAAAATAAACCTGCCAATTAACTCGACAGGTTTATTCTTGATTACCCCCTATGCTCCCGATCGTCCATCGAAATAAAAATCATCATCAAAGTTTTCCCCGGAGCCATCCTCCGCACGTCCATGCGCCAAGAAATCTACTAAAATGTTCACATCGTTGCTGATACAACTTCTTCCTCTGGTATATGGGATATTACTGTACTAATAGTGATAAAACCTTTGGTCTTGCCCCACGTTCGTAAGTAAATCCAAGAGGCAAACGAATAATCTCCGGTAAATAATATTTCTCATCAGAAATCTTTAAATACCCCTGTGCTTCTAATTTAGAAATCTCGTCACCCGTTAATTCGATTTTGTCCAAAGTTAATGGTAATGTTTTTATACCTTTCATTTTTTCGAATTTTTCAAGAATTTCATAAATATTACGCATTTCTGCCTTAATTTCCTTGTATTTATCGGCTGCACATGATCCAATTGCTTTGCGTATGTCAACTGGCATGATTAAACGATCTTTATACACAAACTTAGCTTCTCCATATCCTTCTGATGAATATCTTAAAAATCTGACAATATCCCTTGCCTGTAATTGCCCTGTAAAATCCGACAACGCTGCCAAAATCCAACGATCCGAAAATGCTTCCCGTGAATCTCTTCTCCCCAATTTCAGTCCCCATAGGATTGTTAATTTATCTGTCAGGACAGACCTTGTCGCATTTAGAACATCAATTCCTTCTGTTAACTCCGGATAAGCCTTTGACGCAATCCATAATGCAAGACGTAACGCTTCCGTTTGGGTCCAGTTTAATTCATAGTTATAATACATACTTCTAAACTGTTCCATATTGGTATCAATTGCATTACTAATCATATCTTTTCGTGCAAAAACTATTATTCCAATATTTCCATAATCAAGTCTCTGCAATTCATTCACAACATTCTGACACAATGACCTGAGAAGCATTTTCCATCTATCATTTTTTTCTGTCTGCGAATCTGCACAAACATCCTCCAAACCATCCACAACAAACACGACTCTTTTTCCACTATTTTCAAAAGCCTTATCTAATTCGGAGATATCCTTATAATCCTCTTGGAACATTCCAATTATCAAATCAAGCCACTGCTTTACCCACTCCATCCTTGTCAATTCAGATGTTTCCAGTAAATTCATCAGTGTATTATAATTTATTGTATCTGCATTTTTCTTTATCTTGATTCCAGTTAACGCTTGACCCGCATATTTCATACATTCCTCGATAAGGGGTTTCATATTCTGTGAATTTATACTTGCCAACAACGGAATTATAATTGTTTCATGTCCCGCATCTAACGATGTACCTGTCTGTTCAATAAACTTTTCCCATGTCTTCGCTTGCAACAACTGCTTATAGATGTATGTTTTTCCTGATCCCTTCGCACCTGATACAACAATTCTCGGAAGTTCCATTTTAAAATTCTTTATCATTTCCTTGATAGAAGATGTTACAAGCATATTCGTACTTGCCGTACCCTCCGCAGTTGTCTCCGCATAAGAAATCTCATATATACGTTTCAGAATGTCACGAACCTTATCCTCATCTTCAAATAACGTTTCATCTTTTTGCTCGCCCACAAACAAACTTTTCACTTGCTCATCCATTAAAGATGCCAATTCGCTTGCTTTCAGTTTTTCACAAAGCGTATTGAAATCTGTTGTTCTCACAAGTGCTTTATCAAATCCCAACTCCATAAAGTATTCATCCCGCAAAAAAGTGGCATTATCCGTGTCTGCTCCACTTTCAACCTCATTTACGATTTGATTCTCAATCTCCTGAATTTCTTCAGGTTTCATCGTCTCAGGAATCATAGTTAACAGAATTCTTGATTTCAAAAAATCGGCATTGGTTTTTTTATATACCTGTTCCAATATTTGATTTGTTCCTTTTACCGACTGTAATGACGTGGAAGTTACATAATATTTAATTACACGTGGATCAAACAAAAATGGTGCCGAATATTCTGTAATTCCAGCGCGAAGATCAACCAATACAAGATCTGCTCCAACTTTCTTTGCTATTTCAGCTATCGTTTCCGTAATATAAAATTTATTTTCCTTCGTCAACAAAACCTGTTCAGGTCTTGCTACAACATTCATAATCTGTTCCTTTTCCCGATAAACAGGAATAAAATAATGATCAATTATCTTTTTATCTGTAGCAACACTAACCGTCGAAGTCTTTATTAAATTTGATAATTTATCTATCATCTGATCTGAGCTTTGTTCATAATTCATGATTGACAAAATATCAAGATAACTAATTTTTCGATATCCCGCTTCTGCCATCCATGTTAAACCAGGTGCTTCCACATCGGCATCTACTACAAGAATTTTTTTATCTGGATATTTTTGGGAACACTGTCTTAAAAAGGCAGTAAGCGAAAGCGTTCGTCCTACACCTCCTTTGTATGAATGAAATGCAATCATTTTCAATCCATCAAAATCAGTATCTGCTTTTTCACACTTTTGAAAATAAACATCTCTAAATAACGGTGCATATTTCCTTTCTGCTTTTGGACTATCGTCTCTCTGAAAAATTATTTCTAAACATGTTTCTGTAAAATCAACGAGCAGTGTATTTTTTTCCACCGAATAATTACGTCCAAAAATCTCTTTTAAATATTGTGTATCTGATTCCTGCGGTTCATCAATATTTTGATAAATTTCAATACAGTCACTATAAACCTGTACATCAATCCATGTTTTTGGCCATGAGCTTCTTTTTTCTTCAAAAATATCTTCTATGTCATGCCATGTAAAATAATAACTCATTTATTCACCCTCTCTATATCCTCTGAGATAACCATTCTGCAATCCGAACCAAAGTCTTTTCTTCACTCTGTTCCTCCTCTGCGTTCTTAATGCAGGCACCATATCTCCACAATTCATTATATTTCCCTGGTAACACAAAGCCACCGCCCTTAAGCTGAATCCTTTTTAGCGGGAATTTGGTTTCTATCCCAACTTCCTTTGTCATTGCTTTTAAGTCATGTCCAGGTGCTTTTTTTCCATTTATTGTATAATAGGATTTCAATTCTTCATATGTATTTTTCCCAATATTTTTTAGAATCAAACTTTTTAATCCACATTCCACCGAATAAAATAACATTAAGAGGCGGGAACGATATGGCATATCCGTTCCCGTCTTTTTATACATGCCATAATGATTTTTAAAACTACGTTGAAACTCGCTTCTTGTAATATTAATCTGTGACTGTGTCTTCCCCAGTTTTTTCTCATGTTCTTTCAATATATCTTCGCTCCTTATATCGGATAGTTGAAACATATTCTGTTTTGAGTTTATCATCTAACAGATGAAATAGCAAGTTTATACTCACGATAAACATGTAAATGGTCACCCATGTTACTATCCATTTTATATGTTTTATCCTGCATAGTAAAGCAAAACCTGCCACTTTACGCGACAGGTTTCCATTTATATTATAACGCTCTCTTCATTTCTCACTGCTTCATTGACCTCTGTTCTGACTCCGTCCCAGCTTCCACCTGCGAGGAACATCTTTCTCACAAACACCGCGACTTCTTCGCCCTCTGTGATAAGCGGCTGTCCAAGCTGCCTGTGTGCCACTATGTCTGCACCATTTACCCTTATCACAAGTTCTGTCATATTACCCCTGAACGCCACACGCTTTACCACTCCGGTCTCGGTCGACACCGGATATGGCACGACTTCCCCGGTCTTATATACATTTACAAACTCCGGTCTTAATATAGCTCTTGCCC
>OBII01000610.1_pt1 | contig 13630 bp, 10 predicted proteins | sample 2433771 | NCBI WGS metagenome assembly OBII01 (sample SAMEA2452127, study PRJEB22498) | human gut metagenome | biome: human feces; feature: human gut; material: feces | place: Australia | collected 2012
CAGTCTGTTCGCTACGCTTTACTCAAATTTGCTATTCCGTTAGGTGTTTATTTTAAATAATAACTTAAAACTTATATTACAATGAAAAAGTTTACTTTAGTAGCCTTGGCAATGATGGCTTCAGCATCTTGCTTTGCACAGACAACTTTGTGGAACGGTGAGAATCCAGAAATCTCAAATAAGGATTATGCTGGCTTTTGGTCTGACGGAAAACCTGAATTATGTGATAATCCAGAGACTAACGGCATCAACAATTCTGCTCATTGTTTGAAATTTACTATTAATAAAGATAGTAAGGTGGTTAAATTGCCATTCCGTGAGTGGATGAAACCTTCAATGAATGGTAGCAAGCGTATTTCTTTAATGATAAAGAAAAATGTAAACGAGAATGTATGTGTAGAATTGTCAGACCCAACCGATGGTAGTGTTGGTTATTGGAAGAAGCAGGTAGTATGGTATAGCGGTGATAATAAGTGGCAGAAGCTTGTCTTCGACTTTTCTTCTAATGGCGATTTCGACAATCCTGGAATTATGACAATTACTGCTCAGACAAATGATTTTGAGGGCGAACAGACTGTATATATTGATAACATCGTTATTGAAGACGCTCCTAGAATTAATGGTAAACTGTTTTCTGAGTATAATGCCGAGAATCCTATTACAGGAGATTTAAAGCTTACTGGTGCTTGGATGAAGGGCGCGTCATTAAATGCAGACGCTGATTGGAAAGAAAATACTTATAACGATTTTGAGTATTTCAATTCTCATGCAACTGATGGTGTTACATCTGTAGATATGCGTGGCACTGTTACAAAGGATGTTGACGTTGCTCAGTTCTTTAAGAATTCTAATACTATCGTATACGCTGATGCAGCCTATGATCATGCCAACGTTGTGGTAAATGGCACAGCCGCAAGTGTTGAGCTTACTGATGCTAACGCTTTCAATGCTCCTCACGACTTCACAGCCGAATCAGTTAAGCTTACACGCAGTTTGCAGAATGGTATAAACAGTTTTGTGCTTCCATTCGAAGTCTCAGCCAACGAGCTTGGCGCAGACAAGGTTGCTACTTATCAGAACTGTACCCTCGGCGAAGTTGCCAACTTCAAGACCGATGAAAGCGTAAATGCCAATACACCGTTCCTTACTACAGATGCTAAGGAGGCTTCAGAGCTTAACTTTACTTCTAAGAGTATTGTTGCAACACCAAAGACTCTTGGCACTGGCTTCGAAGGTGTTTACACACGTATCAATGCAGAAGGCAAGTTTGGCATTGATAAAAAAGGCAATCTTCATAAGGGTGGAGCTGATGCTTATGTAAATCCTTTCCACGCTTATCTCAACGTTGAAGGCGTTACCAGTGTAGCTTTTGATGGTTCTGTTACAGCAATCAACAACATTGCAGCTGACAATGTAGCCGATACAGCCGTTTACGATCTTAGTGGTCGTCGTGTTAATGGCAAGTTGCAGAAGGGCTTGTACATTATAAATGGCAAGAAGGTTGTAGTTAAGTAAGACGCGCACACAGAGATAATCAACTATTTATAAAATCTAAAAAAGAATAAGTAGATATGAAGAACAAATATATTGCCCCTAATATTACTGTTGTAGATTTAGAGATTGAGTCGCAGATACTTACTGCATCTCAGGTGCTAGTAGAGTTCGATAATAGTGGAGATGTTTACAATGGCGACTTCAAGTCTTCCAACCATATCTTTGTTTTTGATGACGAAGAGTTGGAACAAAATTAAAAAAATAAGTATATAATAAAAAACAAAGAAACGTTCATTGTACGTGGTGCTTCCACGTGCAATGAACGTTTTTTATATACGAATGTATGTTCGTATGTTATATGTTTATTCTTGCTTCATTTTCTCGTTGATGGCATCAATCAGCTTGATGGCATCAACGTATTGTGCGATACCCTCTGCCACTTGTTTGGCATCGCGCATGGCAAGCACAACGGTAGAAGGACGGTTAACAACATCGCCACCAGCAAATACACCCTTGCGTGTAGTCATGCCATATGGTGTTTCGCGAGTGATGACATAGCCACGATCGTCTACTTCGATTCCGGTTGTTGTAGATACAATACGGCTGGCAGGCTTAGAACCCAGAGCCAAAAGCACATAGTCGGCCTTCTCAACACGGCGCTCACCATCCTTGGTCTCGATAACTACCTCAGTCATATTGCCGTTCTCATCGCTGTGAATCTCTACAATGTTCGATTCCCAATTGAAGTTTACGCCTTCCTTAACAGCATCGTCATACTCGGAACGAAGAGCAGGCATATCGTCGATAGTACGGCGGTAAACAATATCCACACGCTCGGCACCCATACGTACAGCAGTACGTGCGGCGTCCATAGCTGTATTGCCACATCCTATAACAAAGCAACGGTCGCCCTTTCCAACAACAACCTCGCTGCGATCAAGGTTGCCTTCATTGTAAAGACTTACACGACGCAAGAACCATATAGCCTGACGTACACCGTTGATATCGCCGCCAGGAATATCAAGCTTCTGCGGATTGCCGGTACCGGTACCCATAAATATAGCGTCGAAGCCTTGATCAAAGAGGTCGTCTACAGTATAGTCTTTGCCGATGGTGGTATTGCAATGTATGATAACTCCCAGTTCCTCCATCTTCTTGATTTCGCGACGTACAATCTCCTTAGGTAGACGATATTCAGGAATGCCGAACATAAGAACGCCACCTGGTTCTGGTTCCATCTCGAATATCTCGACATTGAATCCCTTGCGAGAGAGGTCGCCAGCGATAGTAAGTCCAGCAGGACCCGAACCAATTACAGCTACCTTGCCGCGTGTTTTGGGTAGGAGATTCTCGCGAATAAGTCCCATATTGCCGTCAAAATCGGCAAGGAAACGCTCAAGTTTGCCTACGTGTATGCCTTGACCTTTCTTGCCAAGCACGCAATGTCCCTCGCACTGTTTCTCGTGAGGACAAACGCGTCCGCATACAGCAGGAAGATTACTCTTCTCGTTGATGATGTGCATGGCGTTGCCAAAGTTGCCCATCGAAAGTTCGTGTATCCAGTCGGGTATATCATGGCTTATAGGACATCCCTTCTTGCACTGTGGCACTTTGCAATGAAGGCAGCGTTTAGCTTCCTCAATGGCCTCGTGCATGGTGTAACCCTCGTTAACTTCTTGAAACAGATTCTTGTTATTTTCCATTTGTTTTGCTTTTAGTTTTTAATAGCCGTCAGCCATAATAGCCACATGGCTCACTAATGTTATAATCATTTGTTATTTCCACTTTGCAAAATTATATATTTATTTTCTAATAGACCTCCTTTTTTGCTGCTTTTACATTGATATATGGGCTATAAGCACAAATGAGTATGTAGATTTGTACGAATTTGTAAAGCCCAGTGTTGGGGTATGTATGAAAAAGGCTGCAATGGTGTGAACCAAAGCAGCCTTCGTATTTCTAATGTTTTACTTGTTTTCTACTTAAAGTTGATGAACCTCAACGCGTTCGACTTCCGCTCCGTTCATTCGGCGGGGGTGCAAACGATTTACTTTTCGTTGCCCTCTCCCCACATTCCTATTGCAGCACTTGCTGCGAATAGGGTCATCATCATCGTCATCAACATAACTTTTTACCTTTAAACCATTAACCTAACTAAATTCTAATACCTTTCTTACTAATACCTCTACTACTAATACCTTGTCAACCTTCTACTAATACCTTTTATCTACTAATACCTCTCTTACTAATACCTTTCTTACTAATACCTTTCTTCTGTGCGTTATCCTTATCTTCTACCTTTTGTGTTATCCTTGAATCTTCTACCTTTGTTATCCCTAAATCTTCTACCTTGTTATCCTAAATCTTCTACCTTTGTTATCCATAATCTTTTACCTACTCTTGTGTGCGTTATCTCAATCTTTCATCTTGTCTTAGTCATCCTTTTCTATAATCTCCTACTTACCTCTTCAAAGACTTATATCGTTAAATTCTCTCAAAGATTTCTTTTACCTTCTATTTGAAATGTCTTATATAAGGATTGTCAACCTCTCGGCTTTCCTCCTTTTGACAATGCAAAGTTACTACTGTTTGCGTACACACACAAGTATTATAATCATTATTTTGCTAATATAGCTTCCTTTTTGATGTAAGTCAACATTTATGTGCACGCACACAGAACAACACAACAACTATATATAATATGTAACTTGCCGTGTGTATATATAAAAAAAGGGGCTGGACCCTTTCGCAAAGGCGCAACCCCAACTTAAACAACCAATAAAAGAAATAGATAGCTGTTAAGTGTTTTATGTCTGAATATTCCTTATTATCGGATAAACAGAAGTTCGCGATACTTAGGCAGAGTCCAGAGTTCATCGGCTACGATAAGCTCGAGCTTGTCTATCTGATAGCGTATCTCCTCCATCTTAGGAGCCACAGTGTCGTGGTAGGCAATAGCCTTAAGATGTTCGTCCTCTATCTTATTGGCAACCTTGCGTGCGTTGACCAATTCTTCTACACCACTCTCAATAATCTGAGTGCGTTCAGCCATCTCTTCAATTATCTTCTTGTTGCGTGATGTCAGTTTGTCGGCTGTATCGGCAGGGAAGATTTCGTACATGCTCTGTACATTCTTGGCAAGACGGCTCTGATAGTGAGTGCAGACAGGGATGATATGGTTCATAGAAAGGTCGCCGAATACACGTGCCTCAATCTGAATCTTCTTTGTGTATGTCTCCCACTTAACCTCGTTGCGTGCCTCAAGTTCCTTACGTGTCATAACGTTCTGGCTCTCGAACATCTTGATGGTAGCCTCGTCGAGATAGCGCTCGAATATCTTAGGACAAGAAGTTTCGCAGTCAAGACCGCGGCGCTTAGCTTCCTCAACCCATTCGTCTGAGTAGCCATTGCCATCAAAGTGGATTGGCTTGCAGAACTTAACATCCTCGCGTACAACATCAAGTATTGCACGTACCTTGTCATTGCCCTTCTCGATAAGAGCGTCAACACGCAACTTGAAATCGTGTAAAGCCTCGGCTACAGCTGTATTAAGCACAATCATGGCAGAAGCACAGTTGGCCTCGGAACCTACAGCACGGAACTCGAAACGGTTTCCGGTAAAGGCAAATGGTGATGTACGGTTGCGGTCGGTGTTATCTACAAGCAGTTCAGGAATCTCAGGGATATCAAGTTGTAATCCCTGCTTGCCGGCAATATCGAATAGTTCGTCCTTCTCGGAAGTCTCAATACGTGTGAGAATCTCTGTAAGCTGACGGCCAAGGAACGATGATATGATAGCTGGAGGTGCCTCGTTGGCGCCAAGACGATGGGCATTAGTTGCACTCATGATGCTGGCCTTAAGCAATCCGTTGTGCTTGTATACAGCCATCAAGGTTTCAACGATGAATACTATGAAGCGGAGGTTATCCATTGGGGTTTTGCCAGGTCCGTGCAGCAGTACGCCAGTATCGGTAGCAAGGCTCCAGTTCTCGTGCTTGCCCGAACCATTGATGCCGGCAAACGGCTTCTCGTGCAATAATACACGGAATCCATGATGACGAGCAATCTTCTTCATGAGCGACATGAGAAGCATATTATGGTCGATAGCAAGGTTGGTTTCCTCGAATATAGGAGCAAGCTCAAACTGGTTGGGCGCAACCTCGTTGTGGCGAGTCTTGCAAGGAATACCAAGTTCGAGAGCATGAATTTCAAGATCCTTCATGAAAGCCTGCACGCGCTCTGGGATAGCACCAAAGTAGTGGTCGTCCATCTGCTGATTCTTTGCAGAGTCGTGTCCCATAAGTGTGCGGCCAGTAAGCATAAGGTCGGGACGTGCCGAATATAGCCCCTCGTCAACAAGAAAGTACTCCTGTTCCCAACCAAGGTTTGATATAACCTTCTTTACCTCTGGATAGAAGTAGTGGCAAACATCAGTGGCAGCCACATTAACGGCATGCAACGAGCGCAGAAGCGGAGCCTTGTAGTCGAGGGCTTCGCCTGTGTATGAAATGAAGATAGTAGGGATACACAGTGTGTCATCAATGATGAAGACAGGCGATGTAGGATCCCAAGCCGAATAGCCACGTGCCTCGAATGTGTTACGTATACCACCGTTAGGGAATGAGCTGGCATCAGGCTCCTGCTGTACAAGCAACTTGCCCGAGAACTCCTCAATCATACCGCCCTTGCCGTCGTGCTCGATAAAGGCATCATGCTTTTCGGCAGTGCCTTCAGTAAGAGGCTGGAACCAGTGAGTGTAGTGTGTAACACCGTTCTCATCGGCCCACTGCTTGATGCCCTTAGCAACAGCATCGGCAATAGAACGGTCAAGACGAGCACCATTGTCGATAACGTCGATGAGTTTCTCATATACGTCGCGCGGCAGATACTTGTACATCTTGGCACGGTTGAATACGTTCTTTCCGAAGAACTCTGATGGGCGTTCAATCGGTGTAATCACGTCGACGGGTTTCTTTTTGAAAGCGTCGGCTACAACATCAAATCTTAAATTTGCCATTGTTTTCTTTCTTTTATGTTGTTTACTGTTATTGTTCAAAATTTAAAGGGTGACTTTCTTAACTATCTCCATACATTATATAATATGGATCTTCTTTATGCCTTCTTTAGCCATTCCTTAATTCTTCGCATAGCCTCTTTGCAGTCTTCGCGATTGCCAAATGCAGTAAGGCGAATATAGCCTTCGCCACTCGGTCCAAATCCTACACCTGGTGTGCATACAACGCCTACAGCATATAGCATTTGCTCGAAGAACTTCCATGAGTCGGTACCATCTGGTGTCTTGACCCAAAGATATGGTGCATTTTTGCCTCCAAACACCTCGAAGCCCATAGCGGTAAGTGCCTCGTGCATTATATTGGCGTTGCCCATATAATAGTTTATGGTTTCCTTTACCTGCTTTTTGCCCTCGGGTGTGTATATGGCAGCAGCGGCTCGCTGTGATATATAGCTTGTGCCGTTGAACTTGGTAGACTGTCGGCGATCCCACAAATGGTTGAGGTTGATGCGCTCTTTGCCGTCGAGTGTAACAGCAGTTACATCCTTAGGTATTACTGTATATCCGCAGCGCACACCAGTAAATCCGGCAGTCTTTGAATAGCTGCGGAATTCGATGGCACATTTCTTAGCTCCCTTAATCTCGTAGATAGAGTGGGGGATGTCGTCCTCTTGTATGTATGCCTCGTAGGCTGCATCGTATAGGATAAGTGTGTCATTGTCGAGAGCGTACTTAACCCACTTCTTTAATTCCTCTTTTGGCAATACAGTGCCAGTTGGGTTGTTGGGGTAGCAGAGGTATATCATATCGACGCGGTGGTCGGGAATTTGCGGTATAAAGTGGTTCTCGGCTGTGCACGGCATATAGTTTACGTTGCTCCATCTGCCGTTCTCAAGCACTCCGGCTCGTCCGCACATCACATTAGAGTCGATATATACTGGATAGATAGGATCGGTAACACCTATGGAGTTGTCCCATCTTACTATCTCGCCTATATTGCCAGTATCGCTCTTGGCTCCGTCGTTAACGAAAATTTCATTAGGGTCGAGATGAATGCCGCGTGGCGCATAGTCGTTTTTGACAATAGCTTCGCGCAAGAAGTCGTATCCACGTTCAGGACCGTATCCTCTGAATGTTGCTTTACGTGCCATCTCGTCTACTGCCTTGTGCATTGCTTCAATCACTGCAGGGCAAAGCGGCTGTGTAACGTCTCCAATGCCGAGACTAATCACTCGTACCTGGGGGTGTGAAACCTTGAAGGCATTAACCTTCTTGGCTATGTCTGCAAACAAATAATTGTTTGACAGTTTCAAGAAATGTTCGTTTACTAAGGCCATATAATGTCTATTATTCTATTTTCATTTATTGGTGTTGTGTCTTACGATAAAATCACGGTAAGTCTATTTCTCCTTCGAAAGCGAAAGCTGCTGGTCCAGTCATATATACATGTCCATCGTTTTCGTTCCATTCGATGTGTAGCGTTCCGCCGTCCATAACAATATTGCTCTTGCGTGTAGCTCTATCGGTTAAGGCGGCTGCTACTGCTGTGGCACATGCTCCTGTACCGCATGCCATTGTTATCCCGCTGCCACGTTCCCATACTCTTGTGCGTATATCACCGTTGGGCATTACTTGCGCAAACTCAATATTGCAACGCTCAGGAAATGCAGAATCATTCTCCATTATAGAGCCATAACGGCTGATGTCGAGTGTTGCAATGTCGTCGACAAAGCACACAAAGTGTGGATTGCCCATTGATACAAATGTTCCACGGAATGTACGGAACTGTGCTGTAAGCTCATCACCGCATGTCTCGTCATATTGTTTCGGGTTGTGGAAAACCGGAGCAAGCATATCTACTGTAACACTTTCTACCTTATTATATATATTAAGGTGAAGCTCCAGAGTCTTTACACCTGAAAGAGTTTGCAGACGTATAGATGTCTTGTTTGTAAGTCCCTTCTCGTATAGATATTTTCCAATACAGCGAGACGCATTGCCACACATCATAGCTTCAGATCCATCTGCATTGAATATGCGCATGGAAAAATCGGCGTCCACTTCATCATATGGTTTGCCTATGAGCACAAGCCCATCGCTACCTATTCCGGTGTGATACTTGCTCCAAGCTATTGAAGCTTCTGATGGGTTGGGAATATTATATTGTTGTGTATCCACATATATATAATCATTGCCAGCTCCATGCATCTTGGTGAACTTAACCGACCTTGCCATTTTGTTTGTCTTTTTACCTTAACGATTATCTATTTGCTTTTTACGATTGCAAAATTACAACTATTTGCGTAATAAGCAATAAAAACTGTTGCATTATTTGTGGTTAATTATCATTAAGTTTCGATTTGTAAGCATTTTTCTTGAATTTGCTTACAATATGATGGTTGTTAGTGTAGTATTTGTATCAAAATAAAATCTCGAATAGAACAAATCTGATAAAACGTTATGAATACATGCTTTTATATTTCGTTTTGTTGTAATTTTGCAGCGTAAAGATTGCAAAAGGAAACTTAAAAGTAATAATAACCAATAAAAAGAAAGTTGTATGAAGAAGATTGAAGCTATCATTCGCAAGTCAAGATTCGAAGATGTTAAGCAGGCATTGCTTGCTGCCGACATCGAATGGTTCTCTTATTACGATGTGCGTGGCATAGGCAAGGCACGTCAGGACCGTATCTATCGTGGTATAGTATACGATACGAGTTCAATAGAGCGTATCCTTGTGTCGCTCGTTGTACGTGACAAAAATGTTGAACGCGCTGTTAACGCCATACTTAATGCTGCACAAACTGGTGAGATAGGCGATGGCAGAATATTTATTATTCCAATAGAAGATGCTATACGCATACGCACCGGCGAGAGAGGCGACATAGCACTGTATAACGCAGAGCAGGAACGTTAGTAAATCGTAATAATGTAAATAGTAAGGATATGATGACAACACTACTTTCAGCATACACCCCTGTTTTAAACACAGGCAACACAGCCTGGATGATAATGGCAACTATTCTGGTGCTCCTTATGAGTATTCCTGGTATCGCATTGTTTTACGGCGGATTGGTAAGACAGAAGAATGTGCTAAGTGTGATAATGCAGACAATGCTCATTGTTGGTGTTGTGTCGCTGCTTTGGGTGGCTATAGGATATACTTGGGCATTTGGCACTGGATTTAAGGAGAGTGGTTCTTGGGCTTGGTTTTTTATGGGCGGACTCGACAAGGCGTTCTTGAAGGGTGTCACCATTAACAGTATTACATCTACTGGTATTCCCGAGCTTACGTTTGCAATGTTCCAGTGTATGTTTGCTCTGATTACACCAGCACTTATACTTGGTGCCTTTGCAGAACGAATAAAGTTTAAAGGATATATGGTGTTTACTATTCTGTGGGTTATTATAGCCTATTTCCCCATGGCACACTGGGTATGGGGAGGCGGATTCTTGCAGGAGATGGGTGCGCTCGACTTTGCTGGTGGTACAGTGGTGCATATCAATGCAGGTATCTCTGCCCTTATTATGTGTCTTATGATTGGTCAGCGTGATGACTATAAAAAGGGACATGCCATACTGCCTCATAATGTAACGATAGTATTTATGGGTACATCGTTTTTGTGGCTTGGATGGTTTGGATTTAATGCTGGTAGCGGATTGGCAGCCGACGGACTTGCAGCCAATGCTTTTCTTGTAACACATGTGGCAGCAGCTGCAGCAGCTGTTACTTGGATGGCAATTGATTGGATGTGCAACAAGAAGCCTACTACGGTGGGTGCATGTACAGGTGCAGTGGCTGGATTGGTTGCTATAACGCCGGCTGCTGGCTCAACCGACCTTGTAGGAGCGTTTGCCATTGGTATCATAACACCGATAGTGTGCTTCATTATGGTAGCGGTTATTAAGCCTTTCTTTAAATATGACGATGCACTTGATGCCTTTGGCGTGCATGGTATGGGTGGTATTATTGGTTCAATACTTACAGGTGTGTTTGCAACATCTTCTGTAACTGGTGTTGGTGGAGCCGAAGGTGCTCTTTATGGCGATTGGCATCAGTTGTGGGTACAGATAGAGGCTACGTTGATAAGTATCCTATATAGTGCGGTTGTTACATATCTACTATATATATTGGTAGACAAGTTTATAGGAATGCGTGTATGTCGTAGAGTAGAGGAAGAAGGTCTTGACATCTACGAGCACGGCGAGAGTGCCTACAATTAATATTCTGACATATGAATACATATAAAGACATACGACACTAACCTTGAATAATGATTATTCTTTTGACCCGTTCCTCTTGCACAGTCTTTTAAGTGCAGGAGGAGCACCTTTAAAAAAGGCTTGTTGTCGTTAAATGACTAAAGATAGAAAACCAATAAAAGAATTATATATATGTGTGGAATTGTTGCAATGTTCAACTTACGGGAACAAACTCCTGAGTTGCGTGAAAAGGCTTTGCGTATGAGCCGTAAGATACGTCATAGAGGTCCTGATTGGAGCGGCATTTGGTGTGGAGGCTCTGCCATTCTTGCTCACGAGCGACTGAGTATAGTCGACCCTAAGTCTGGTGGACAGCCACTTATAGCTCCAGATAAAAAGCAAGTGCTTGCCGTTAACGGCGAGATATATAATCATAAGGATATACGTGCACGTTATGCAGGCAGTTACGACTTTCAGACAGGTTCGGATTGTGAGTCGATTCTTGCCTTGTACAGAGATAAGGGCATCGATTTTCTTGAAGACTTAAGTGGTATCTTTGCATTTGCTTTATACGATGTTGAGCGCAATGAGTTTCTTATCGCTCGCGATCCAATAGGTGTTATACCTCTTTATATAGGCTACGACGATGACGGTACTGTGTATGTGGCATCAGAACTTAAAGCTCTTGAGGGCGAGTGTCAGCGTTATGAACCGTTTTTTCCCGGACACTATTATTCGAGCCGAGAAGGCAAGATGACCAGATACTATAAGCGCGACTGGTTTAGTTATGATGCGGTAAAGGACAATAAGGCAAGTGTTGATGCTATACACGATGCACTTGAAGACGCTGTTAAACGTCAGTTGATGAGCGATGTGCCTTATGGTGTATTGCTGTCGGGTGGTTTAGACTCGTCTGTTATTTCAGCCATTGCCGAGAAATACTCTGAACGCCGCATAGAATCGGATGGTAAGGAGCGTGCATGGTGGCCAAGGTTGTACTCATTTGCTGTAGGATTGAAAGGTGCACCAGACTTGGCAAAGGCAAGACTTGTAGCCGATCATATAGGAACTGTACATCACGAGATAAACTACACAATACAAGAGGGACTTGATGCCATACGCGATGTAATTTACTTTATAGAAACTTACGATGTTACAACAGTGCGAGCATCAACACCTATGTATCTGTTGGCACGTGTAATAAAGTCGATGGGTATAAAGATGGTGCTTTCGGGTGAGGGAGCTGACGAGATATTTGGTGGCTATCTGTATTTTCACAAGGCTCCTAATTCAAGGGCTTTTCATGAAGAAACGGTGCGAAAACTGTCTAAATTGCATCTTTACGACTGCTTGCGTGCTAATAAGAGTCTTTCGGCATGTGGGGTGGAAGGACGTGTGCCATTCTTGGATAAGGAATTTCTTGATGTTGCGATGCGTAACAATCCTAAGGCAAAACTATGTCCTGGCAATACCATAGAGAAGAAGATTGTGCGTGAGGCATTTGCAGATATGCTACCAGAGGAGGTGGCATGGAGACAGAAGGAACAGTTCAGTGATGGTGTTGGATATTCTTGGATAGACACACTTAAGCAAATAACAGCATCGTTGGTAAGTGATGAACAGATGGAACATGCAGCCGAACGTTTCCCTATCAATCCTCCAAGATGCAAGGAAGAATATTATTACCGCTCAATTTTTGCCTCGCATTTTCCATCAGACTCGGCAGCTCGCTCTGTACCAAGTGTACCAAGTGTTGCTTGCTCAACAGCTGAGGCTCTGGCTTGGGACAAGGCATTCTGTGGTATGAACGATCCAAGTGGCCGTGCTGTTGCAGGTGTACACGAAAAGGCATACTAACTAACCTATCTAAACAGAATAATCTAATTTGTTAAATGACAAGACAACCTTAAATGAAAACGCGCCCGAAACCAAAGAATATAGGTTTCGAGCGCGTTGTTTTATTTATATTGCTTTATTCAAGCAACCTTATTAGTCGAGCTGAGCGAGCTTGTTGTCAGAGCCGAGCACGTCAATGATCTTGTGCTTGTACATCTGCTCCATGAGGTCGCGAGCAGGACCGCAGTACTTACGTGGGTCGAACTCACCTGGTTTGTCATGGAATACCTTACGTACAGCAGCTGTAAAGGCAAGACGAGAGTCAGAGTCGATGTTGATCTTGCAAACTGCAGAAGCAGAAGCCTTGCGGAGCTGCTCCTCAGGAATACCAACAGCGTCAGGCAACTTGCCACCGTACTCGTTGATCATGTCAACATACTCCTGTGGTACAGAAGAAGAACCGTGGAGAACGATTGGGAAACCAGGAAGCTTCACCATAATCTCGTCGAGGATGTCGAATGCCAATGGAGGAGGAACGAGCTTGCCAGTCTTCGGGTCGCGTGTGCACTGCTCCGGAGTGAACTTGTAAGCACCGTGTGAAGTACCGATAGAGATAGCCAATGAGTCAACACCAGTGCGGCTTGTGAAGTCGATAACCTCCTCAGGCTTTGTATAGTGGCATACATCTGAAGAAACCTCATCCTCTACACCAGCCAATACACCGAGCTCACCCTCTACAGTTACATCGAACTGATGAGCATACTCTACAACCTTCTTTGTAAGAGCGATGTTCTCCTCGTAAGGAAGAGCTGAACCATCAATCATTACTGAAGAGAAACCAAGGTCTACACAGCTCTTGCAAAGCTCGAAGCTGTCACCGTGGTCGAGGTGAAGAACGATCTCAGGATGCTTGCAGCCAAGCTCCTTAGCGTACTCAACAGCACCCTCTGCCATATAGCGGAGAAGAGTCTCGTTGGCATAGTTACGTGCACCCTTAGAAACCTGAAGGATAACCGGTGACTTCAATTCTGAAGAAGCCTTGATGATAGCCTGAAGCTGCTCGAGGTTGTTGAAGTTGAATGC
>OBII01000612.1_pt1 | contig 13585 bp, 16 predicted proteins | sample 2433771 | NCBI WGS metagenome assembly OBII01 (sample SAMEA2452127, study PRJEB22498) | human gut metagenome | biome: human feces; feature: human gut; material: feces | place: Australia | collected 2012
AATCAGCTGTTACTGCTTTTTTATTATGCAAGGTATAAACGCGGAGCCGCTTACATGTTTCTTGCGATTTATGATACTTTTATGATACTTTTTGTAAAATAAACGAAAAAGTATCATTCTTGTATTGTACAGAGTATCAGATGTTTATAAGAATTTCGTGCTAAATAATGATACTTTGATACATTTTCTCGCAAAAAACACACTCATGCGCAAGTAATTATTTTCAATACATCTTTCATATTATCCAGCAGATAACTGATAGTCTTGTCCGCAAGTTCAACATAGAACTGCAATCCGCAGCAAAAATACGATTATTTCTTGAGACAACCAAGAAATCTGCAATTTTTCTTATGACGCATTTCCCATATTTCTTAAATTTCTTATTCGTTATGCAAACGAAGATGATTCCCCAAACAAGTAAGTTTAGTTAAAGTTCAATAATAAATATCACCCTAATTATCAGACATTTAGAAATATCTTTGAAAAAGATTATCTTTGTGCAAGATATTTCTAATGCTAAACTTATAGAATTTAAGAAACTTATAGATAGAGGGGCCGAATTAGAGCGAATGAATGAAGCCCTTCATAGAGAAGATACTCAGTATAATACACCCTGTGAGGCGTCCCCATTGCTTTGTTTTTGACAACTTGTTTGAAGTTGCGAAGTTCTAACACGTCAAAACCAAAGCGTCAGTTACGCCTTTATTTATGTATATGTATCCCCACCTTAGCCCTATCGTGGGCTTTCAGCAAGGATTACGGTTGAAAAGATAGTGATTATTTGGGAAAGTTGTATCAAAAAAGAAGAGAAAATTACGATAATTTTCTCAATTATTTGCCCAAAAAATGAATTTATCTGCCTCATTTTGGTATCAAATGAGGCAGATAAATCGAAAATGAGGCAGAAAAACCCTACTTTGTCATAAAATCCTAATGTTTTTGATTACTTCATCACATTTTTCCTGCTTTTGAAGGGACAATACCCAATACCCCTATCACTTCCTCATAGATTTCTCGGCATTTGCTTTCCGCCATCTCCTTGGCAATCTCATCGGGATTGTCATGGAGATAGTTATCCAATATTGCTAATATATTATTTGTTTCTTGCATAAACCGATAGATAATAACAAGATATTATCAGTTGCAAAGATAGTATTTTCTGATAAAAAGTAATACTATCTTTAAGAAACTTTTAGAAAAAATCAAGTTTCGCACATCAGTTACATTTTCAGCCACAACCCCATCAATTGATCATCTATATAATAAGTAGCTTGCGAGATAGAAACCAAGTGATATTCCAACAGTTTTTTGATGGCGCTCTGTACACTACTTGCTGAACGAAGATTATACTTTTTAACGAAAGCAGCAGAAGTTATTTTCTTAGCCATGCCAGCTTTGGCAATAGCATACAAAAGTTCTTTTTGAGGCAAGGTTAACCGTGAAAGGATTTCACTGAACTTACGGTCATTGTCCAATATCAATGAACGGATAATAGCATCTATCATCTCACTATCCGCAACACTCTTTGGGTCTGTTTGGTTGAAAGCCTCATGCATTACTTTCTGTATATAATATGTATTGCCACCAAAAGTATGATAAGCTAATGCAATTGCTTCCGCTTGAATATCTTTATCAAAATGATGGAACAAGCCAATGGCAAACTCGGTGTATTTGTCTATAGGAATAACATCAAGATTCATGATGTCTGCACTATTATAGAATGGTCGTGCTTTCTCAGAAAACATCTCAGTGATGAGATGTCGCTCACTTCCCGAAAATATAAAGTTGGCATTGCTGCATCTTTGGATATAAGTACGGAGAACTGCTTCCATATTTTTCTCTGGATAATAGCCAATCTGCTGAAACTCATCTATTGCAACAATACATTTTTTGTCTGCTTGCTCCAAACAAGCAAATATCTCCTCCAAGGTATAGAGGGGATTGGAAATATCGCCAAGGGAGAGGTTGAAAGTAGGTGTATTGGAGATTGGGTCGTATCCAAAACAGCCATTGATGGATTTCAAAGTATTGACCACCATCTTTAGCAGCTTAGAGCTACGACGAGCAGCTTGCTCAAACACAGCCTTGCCTAACTCAAAGGCAAACTCATTGATACTGGATGTGCGAAGAATATCTATGGAAATAGAAATAAAATTATCCTTTATAGTAGGCGAATCCAAGCAAAAGTCAATAAGTTTACTTTTGCCCACACGTCTTGCCGCCATTATGACAATATTCTCACCATTGGTGATTTTTGTGATGATTCTTTTGGCTTCTTGCTTTCTGTCGCAGAAGTACTCTGGCTTGATGTATCCAGTTATGATAAAAGGATTCTCCATATTCTTCCATGCTTTAGTTTCCGCATGCAAATATAATTATTTGTTTTAAATTATGCAAACTGCATAATCTAAATTACATAATCTTAACAAGTAGAAAGAGAATTGCCTATGACTTCTTGTACATGGAGTATAGCTTTCACCTGCTATACGGAAAAGGCAGAGAGACAGGATTAGCAGAACGGCAGGAATGCCTGCTTGCTTCTCCAAGGACATTCTACAGAACAGGTGACCAAGCCCAAACCAGGTAAAAAGTGACATTAAATTCGTTCTCAATGAACTTTTAACACTTAATATGTGGACAACTCAGAAAAATTGCTTAATTTTGCATCTATAACAGTTACTCTTTAAATTGTTGTTTAGCGATTACAAAGATCTCAACTTTTTATTGAGAAACTGTTGTTTTTTACCCTATATTTTTTGGGGGGAACTTTTATTCATGATTTTAAACTTTAAAAAATATGAAAAAAAATATTTTGGTATTTCTCTGTTTATGCAGCACGTTTACATATGCCCAAAAGCCTGTTCTGAAAGCTGGCTCTCTAATTTCCATTGAGAACAAAAAGGAAATCCGTGCCAAGAATGTAAATGTAGGAGATTTGGTGGCTTTTGATGTATCTGAAGATATAAAAGTCGGTGATAGCATTGTAATATCAAAAGGGGCAAAAGCATACGCAAAAGTACTCGTTGCAAAGAAATCTGGTATTGCAGGAACAAAGGGTAAATTAAAAGTTGAATGGTTGTATTGTGTTGCGAACAATAATACAAAAGTTCCACTTGAAGGAGAAATTGATTTTAGCAGAAAAAATCATACGTCAGGTGCTGTCGTTGCTGGTACCATTGTTGCAGCTCCGCTAATATTCTTAACGGGACAACATGCTGCCATTCCCGCAGGATATACAAACGTAACAACAGTGAAAATAGATACCGAATTATAAAAGAACTGAGTTCACTTGAAAAAATCGCAAATCATATTTTTTATAAACTTTATGGAGATATGCTAAAACCTGTAGCAAGCCATTGCTTGTCGTACTCAAAAGTACACACCTTTCCATCGACACTCAATGCCAAAGTGCCGACCGTCTCTTGATGATACTTAACAATCAAAGATTCTATTCTTTTCATAGCCGATGTGCTTTTTTCTTGTTAGCATTCCGCTTGATCTGTTGCAGTTCCTCCATCGTCGAATACTTAGGTTGCGAGAAGATATGCCTTATCTCTGACGTATATTCCAAAGCCATGGCGATACCTATCAAGTTTTTGAGCGAAATCAAACCCTTCTGTTCAAAACGCGTGATATTGCTGACAGCCACACCCGACTTATCCGCCACTTGTTCACGTGTCATATTTTTCTCTATCCTTCGTCTTCTAAAGTCATTCGCCATCTCCTTGGCAATCTCATCGGGATTGTCATGGAGATAGTTATCCAATATTGCTAATATATTATTTGTTTCTTGCACAAACCGATAGATAATAACAAGATATTATCAGTTTCAAAGATAGTATTTTTTGGCGAATAGTAGCCTCATCATTAAGATTTTTTTTAAGAAAAATAGCATTACATTGTAACTACTCAGTTCACCACAGGGGCTTTCCCTTGTGGTGAACTGAGTAGTTACTGAAATAAACATTTAAAACAAGCTTTACTTTTTAAAGTGGGCTCAGTTGATTAAACTCATATAGCACCTGACGCAGATAATCGTCAAGCACATGATTATAAATATAGTAAGCCAAGTCCTCGGGCATTTCCATGCCTTTGGTAGCTATAGCAATACCGCCAGCCATGCAAGCCATCGTATCGGCATCCCCACCAAGAGAAATGGCATTACGAATTGCCGCAGTATAAGAATTAGCCTCTATATAAGAGATGATTGACTCTGGCACACTTTTCTGACATATCTCCCAAAAATTATAATCAGGACGAATCTCATCGAGAGTTCGATGCAGATTGTACCCTTCAAAGTTTTCTTCTATGTAATTTCGTATTTGCTTCTTACTCTTCCCTTGTCGAGCTAAGAATATGCAAGCAGCAATGGCTTGAGCTCCCTTGATACCTTCAGGATGATTATGAGTTACCTCAGCTGAAATCTTGGCAAGTTCCAAAGCCTCATCCAATGTCTTGGCATAAAACGCACATGGACTAACTCGCATAGCAGAGCCGTTACCAAAGCTGTTGTAAGGCTCAGTTTTTCTGCTGATAATCCAACGTAAGAATTTCTGCCCATAACCAGCAAACATATACTTTCTTCCAAGCTCTTTCATACACTCCACAAGTTTCTCATGAGTATGCTCTTGGTCGATAGTCAACCATTTTGCGACAGCTAAGGTCATAACCGTGTCATCTGTAAAACGAGGTGCTTTATATAAGTCGAAGTCCATGCTTTTCACAGGATTAAACTCATAAGCTGCCCCAAAGCAATCGCCTGCTATTGCTCCGATAATGCCTGTTGTAGGAAAAGACGGTTTCGCCTTTACCTCTTGCACCTCATCTTGATTTCTCATTCTATGACGAAGTACATTCCATGAATCTAATATTTTCTTTAGTCTCCTCATAAGTATAAAATATTTATTCCACATTAGTCCGCATAGCCAGCATAACAGCCTCCCCTACTAAGGCAAAGTTGGCAAGAAGATAATGATTCTTTGTAAAGCCGTAGAAAGTAGAGCCAGCAATCTCTGCAGTCTTCAAAAGGTTTCTTCTTACATCAAAATCTCCAAAGTAAGTAGCACTTCCTACCATAAACGCTGTACCTGAAGGACTTAGATTTGCAATAATCGGACCTACATCGGCATCCATACCAAAAAGAAAAAATCTATCATGATATTCCTTTAGGCCAGAAATTGGACTACTTTGATAAAAATAATGTTTCAATCGCTCGTATTGCTCTTTTGCAAAAGACTTATCTATAAGCGAAAGATAATAACAATTCAATGCCGAATAAGACCCTTTCACCGGCATATCACCAATCTGATGTGCTCCCGTATTGTCCAAAAAAGAAACCAATAAACCTGTCTTTGCATCCAACCAATCAGTTTTTGCTTTCTCTATCCACCTATTCACAGTATCTTGATACCTCCCATCATTCAACTCTGCATAATGAGACAAAGCTACCACGGCCACCAACATATCAGGAACATAAATCGGTTCATTAGGATAAGTAGGAAGATTCAAAGCCTCAGCATCAAGCATTCTTCGATTAAGCGTACAACAGATTTTCCCATATAAATCATCATACTTATTGTCTCCACCTAATTCTTTATATTCTCCCATCATCCAAGCAAGAATACTCAAATAAGAAACATGGCTATGATCACCATCAAGGCTCTCAAGTGCATCTTCCCCCCACCATCTTTTTCTATCATACTCACGTATCTCTGAAGACATAACTATCCCTATGAGTTTATCAACATACCCCAACGACACCTCCTTTTGTCTCGGGTAAATCTTAGCTATATTTGTCAATGCTGCTACAAACATAGAACAAGAGTACATTGCCCATTCTCCTTGGAACTGCGCACTCATTCCACCTGGCATCTCCTCCATTACTATTTGCGGCGTTGTCACCAGTTTTCCTATCAAATAGTTGCGCCTACGCAAAATATCATTTTTCTCTCCATCAAACGTCCCAACACCGTGCATGCCAATAGATACAGATACTATTTTTCCCACTATCAATGCTAACACAAAAATTACAAGAGTTGCTTTCTTGTGCTGCCGAATACAGGTTATCAATTCTATTACAGTCATTGTTTCTCATCTTTTTTATAATCTTCAAACGACATTTCCTTGACGAGGTTTCCTTTTTCATCATAAACAGAAACGACAGAATATCTGCCAGGCTCGCCATTAGCATGATGCCTGAAAGATAAGCATATAGGCAGACCTTCCTCTGATGTGAAACCTACACAGCCGAGATTAGAGGGTAACAATATAGCCTTTCCCGCATCCGTATCTACTATAAAAGTATAAACAGTATTCATCTTGTCTATTGTTCCATTAACAACTACCACATCAGGATTTAGAGGGACAAGCATGGCTTCACTTGCCACAAAAACAGAATCCAGCCCTAGCGTTACACCATGTTTTTTATCAGGATTATACCATAACAAATCTGCCATAGGATGCGCCGTAACTATTTTTTGAATATCATTCTGCTTCTTATAATACTTCCAAATGGTAACTACGTCACCGCCACAAATGCCATCTCCCCCATCAACGCTTCTCAACAAGATTGCATCAGCATCCTCATCTGTTACAACAGTATTATTTGGCAGATGAAAATGTTTGATGATTTGTGCTATCATCGCTTGCGAATACATTCCATCTTCATCATTTTCTAACTTACAAGAGTTTAAATGATACAAAAGAACTTCCTTTATATCATCGGCAACATTATTAGCCAACCTTTCAAAAACCTTTGCCCCAGAACCATTAGGCAAGCTATCTATCTCATTGACTTCAATAAGATTATAATGAGGAATTTCGGGATGGCTATAGTCATCGCTATATCCTCCAAATGTCAGAAACTCAGCATTCGGAACACCAATATCCTTCATACGATTGATTACATTAGTGCCAGCCCCACCGACACCGATGCACAATATCTTCATTTTTTCAGAATCCTTTTCCATATAACAACATCTATTAGTATCGATTACAAAATTAAACAAAAATTTGATAAGTTGTATCAGAAAGCCTTGCTTTTTTTATTCGCAAGGCTTGCGAACGACTTTATCCCTTATTCCTCTTCTTCATCTTCATATACACTGTCTCCTATCAATATGATGAACAACAGGAAAAAAGAGACTGCCGAAAATAATAATGCTATTAAGAGTACTACAGCAAAAGAAGAAAAAGGATCGATCTTTGTCATTAAATTGACAGCAAAAAGGAATGGGGCTACCGCATAAAACAATTTCTTTAGACATTGCTTAGTACTTAATCCCGCATCATGAAATCTACGTATCATAGAAGAAAGGTTAGCAGGAATAGAGGCTATAGTAATTCCTAAAAACACTCCAGACAGTATATCAAACTTTTCGGAGTTCCAAGTCCCCAATGCTATAAAAGTAATAGGGACCTGAACCAGCCAGAACCACCAATACTCACTCTTTGAAGCTCTTCCCTTAAAATCAAAAGACTTCATGTAACACATTTTAATTGAATTGAAAAATGTCATAACCGTATATTAAAAAATGTTTATATTATTTGAAATGATTGGAAAGTCGATTATCTAAAACGACTTCTTTTAAATAAGAAGATGGTATGTCAACATTGACTTGCTCTTTAGAAAGAGAACCAACATAACTAACTCTAAGGGACATATCCAAAGGAACAAGAAGTGAAGCTAACTTTATCAACTCACCTTCTGTCTTGAGATCTTTTTCTACATTATTTTTAAATTCATTCTTATTTTTATCAACTTCTTTCATATCATACATTTTTTCATCAGAATACTGATACTCAGGCATATTCGAAGTACGATAGGCATCAAACTCCCTATCATATTCAGGTTTAAGCCGATTGATTGAACTTAGCACACGATAAGCTTCCTGGATATTATGTTTATAAATTTCACCATACAAACTATAATCTATACCAGAATTATATTTAGTCATAGCTTTATTAAATGCCTTATCTATGTCCTCCTCAGAGGCAGATCTGTCAATATCCAACAACAAATAATAATCCTTGAATATACCCAAGCCATCCCCTTTCAACTCATTTCCATCTTTATGTATATCTCCATGACTCCAATTAGAGAAATTGCGTATTTCCATCAACAACAAAGTTATTAACGAAACAGGTAATATATAAATGAGTACACCTATGCCTAATGGTGAACTACCCAACACAAAAAGTGGATATACCAAAAAGACTACAATGCTTTTATATTCAGCATCTGTGACATGTCTATTATATAAATATTTCTTTACGCCCTTCGGTACCAAATAATCAAATGTGTTTTCTGCTCTACTCTTACCATATATTACAGTAAATACACTTGTGATAGTTGCACTCAAGAATAGACAGAACATACACCACCAATAAAAATCTTGCATAAATACGCCTATACATATACCATAAATCTCAGTAAAGACACATAACATATCCAATATGCCCAATACCAACATACAACGGCACAAGATACTTTTTTGCCTTGACAATATAATATTAGTTTTAAACAAATGCTTTGGCATAAGCAAACAAATAAGAATAAGAACTAAAAAGATAAAAGTACTTAAAACAACCAACAAGAGTTTGCCATTCACACTGTCATTAAAATCTCCAAAATAAAACGTGGAAAAACCTTTCATTATCCACTGTGACTTTTCTTCCAACTGATGTTCACTATGGACTTCAAGCATATAAGCTTTTCTATTAGCAAAGAATATGCTTCTCAAAACAGGTTTACCTTCTTGATCTTTAGTGGCTCAGGAGAGATTATCTGTGGTTTAACAATCTCTCTGGAGCCTAAGACTTTGAGTTATCTTTAGGTTAAGTAATGTGGAAAACTTGGAACTTATCAACAAAATAACTATCTTTGCACATGAGAACGGAACCCAACGAAAATTGGGTAAGAGAATATAATCTTTAAAACACAAGAAGAGTTTTGGCTGACATAAAATTACTCTTGGTAGAAGACGACGAAAACCTCGCCTATATGGAGAAAAGCTGCTTCGAAGATATCATCGAAGGATATGAGGTGAAGACTGCCGTCAATGGCAGGCAAGGACTGGAGGAATGGAAAACCTTTCAGCCCGATGTCATCGTTTCGGATATAGACATGCCTATCATGGATGGTCTGGAGATGGTGAGGAAAATACGTGAGGTAGATGGCGATACCATCATCCTCTTTACCACTGGCCTTACATCGCCCAAAGACCTGAAGGCAGGCTATGCTGCCGGAGCCAACAACTATGTGAAGAAGCCTTTCATACCCGAAGAGCTGGATGCACACATACAGAGCCTGATGCGACTGAAGGAAGGCAAACGCAGCAAGAACAACAGCCAGCTCGTAAAACTGGGCAAATATATCCTTGATGCCAACCATGCCACGCTGAAAAACCAGGAGGACCACAGCGAGAAGATGCTTACGGCACATGAGGCAAAGATTCTGGAACTCTTGGCAGTGAACAAGAACGAAGTGGTGCGCCGTGACGCTGTACTGAGTCGTTTCTGGGACGTGGAAGACAAAGACTACTTTGCATCGAGAAGCCTTGATGTTTTCATCAAGAAGATTCGTACTGCCATCGAAGACGAGCCAAGTGTAGAGTTAAGGACCATCCGGGGCGTAGGCTTCAAACTCATTGTAGAATAACTGCAAGCCCGTTGTCGAAGCATCGGTATGAAGAACTGCCTTCGCAGAACCTGCCGGAAAAAACGGAAACAGGACTGACAAGGCAACAAGTCTGATAAAAGAAACTACAGAAAAAACATTATTCAGAGAAAGAAAACAACAACAAAAATAAAGCATTATGTTTAAATCGATACTTTACTATATATTAATGATAGCGGAATTCTGTAGCACCATGTTTGTTGGTGGTATAGTGATAGGCATCTACCTTGCTGTCTCAGGAAAACTGGAAGAGGTAAATGCCAACGACCAGGCTTCCTTACTCAAGGCAGGAACTCCCATTATTTATGTTTTCTGCATTCTTGCTATACTTATATTATGGTTCACCTTCAGCAAGGCAAAGTTTTCCAAGTTTACGCTGGGCAGAGTGAATCCAGCCTACAAGTGGAAGGCTATGTTCTGGTACACCCTTCCCCTGTTTGGAATTACCTTGATGTTTATCGCCCTCTTCAATTTGTTGGACATCAAAATATACAACAAGGAAATCATGCCTTTTGACTATATAGGAATGCTTCCGATGATTCTTATAGGCTCTTTTATCTCAGCCTATATTATCTTCGGCGCGATATACGAAGAACTGATCAAATGCGGCAAGAAGACATGGGTTTCTTACCTTACCGTTCTTGTATTCAGCATCATACCATTCATTGCCACAACCCTAGGCCAGTCGTTGACATGGATTATCATGATGATGATATGGAGCGTCGTGCAGACATCGCTCCTCTTTTATATCTACAAAACCACAAGGAGCACCATCGTGACATTTGTGGCCTGTATCATCTGTAATCTGATTCCTACCGATATTTCCAGTATTCCTCTGTGTACTGCCATGGGATGCTTTGGATCCACATTGACAGCAAGCAGCATCAGCAATTATTTAGTAGCAAAGAAGGAAGGCAGAGAAACCGAATACCTCTTGGATGAATAAAAAAGAAGAAAGGAGAAGATGATATGAATGCCAACCGCACCAAGATACTCAGCACCGCTGCCCTGATAGCCATTCTCTTCATCCAAATATTCTGGATGTGGAACACCTATAACATCAATGCGCGACAATTAGGAAAGGAATGTGATGAGATATTGGAGGAAGCCATCGCCTTAGAGTTGGATAAAACAAATAGGTGCGATTCTTTTTTTGAGTCGGGAGATACCGTTGCTAACAGTAATATCTATAATTCTACACTATCCCTTTATGATGCCATCTACAAAAAATCGCATCAAGATGCCAACATCGATACCTTAACAATTATTGCCGACTCCATAATCAAAGCAAAGAAGTCGCCTTTCCGCATTGCCATCAACAAGGTGAACATGAAAACAGGAAAGGTGATGGAAGGCAAAAATATCAACAGCAATATTTTCCCCTTCCTGGAGGAAGTGAAAACCAACATTCTGCCTGTAAGACTGGACAACAGCGTAGGCTTCCAGAAGACCATCACCAACGGAAGTATCTACATCTTCAGTCATAACTGGGTGCTGCTCCTCATCTCTATCCTTATTTCCATCGTCATCATCCTGAGTATTATCGACCAGATAAACTATATCAACAAGCAGGAACGTGTTCGCCTCCTGCGCGAGGATTTCTCGTATGCCATGGTTCACGACATGAAGTCGCCCCTCACCTCTATCATCATGGGTACGAAATACCTGCACAGCGGTGTGCTGGAGAAGAAGCCAGAAATAAAGGAGAAATATTTTACCATCGTAGAAGACGAGGCACAGCATCTCTTAGCACTCATCAACCGACTGCTCACCATCTCGAAACTGGAACATGGCAAGTTGAATATTCAAAAGACTGTAGTAAAACTGGAGCCCATGATAGAGGATGTGACCGAGAAATACAAAGCCAAGTCGGCCAAGCCCATTCATATAGCCACCCAGCTGAAGGTAACGACTGTGGCTGCAGACGAGGAATATCTGAAGGAAGCTATCAGCAACCTGATAGACAAAGCCACCAAATACTCGAAAGAAAAGATCAACATCCGCATTTCTACCCTCGAGGACAACCACTATATATATATTAAGGTGTACGACGAGGGAATAGGCATATCGAAGAGCGAACAGAAATCGGTATTCAATCGCTTTGAGCGTGCTGCCGAACACGAGAAAAATGGCAACAAGACCCGAAAAGGATTTGGAATAGGCCTGAACTATGTGTTCCAGGTCATCCATGCCCATGGCGGAAAGATAAGTCTGAAGAGCGAGAAAGACAAGTGGACGGAGTTTACCATCGCCCTGCCTAAAGTTTCAGACAAGCAATAAGATGGAGAAAAAACAAGTTACAGGGACACAACTCATCAACAGAGTGGCACGCCAGACATGATCAGAAAAACGTTAACTTAAAGATAACCATCTGATAACACAACATTTACAGCAATAGCCGTATCTTTGCATCTTTAAACAATAAAGAAAAGAAACGATACAACTATGGCTAAATCATTCGTCATCATACTCTTTACGATACTCTTTGGCTTGAACCATGTATCGGAAAAGCAGTACAACCATACAAACGATAAAAATCAAATAATAGAAATCTCTCTTAAAAGGTCAAGCTCAAGCTGTGAAGCTGTTGAGCTTGACCTGTTTTGTTTGTCACTTTACTCTGGAAGTGATGGGATTTCTTGTTCCTTTCATACCAACGAGGAAAGCCTTGGCGCTGCCAAACTTCAAGAACATGTCAAGACGTACTGGCACGTGGTTCTCGTCATCGGTCACATAGAAATCGACTATTCTCTTGTACTTGCCGTCTTCTAACTCCATGTAAGCCAAGCGCAGACAGCGATACTTCAAACCATTGTCGGCCTTGATGGTTTCCTTGCCCAAAAACTTGATCTGGGCAGGTGTACGGCCGTTTCCATCCACAATAGGGAACTTCACCACATAACCCTTCTTCCAGTTGGCAGGGTCGAAGCTGCGGGCACGCAGGAAGATGTTCATCATATCGAAAACGCAGTCTTCGTAAGCTGCATTTTTCCAGTGATGAGTACCATCATGGCGCTGACGATGCATACGAACATGACATTTTCCGTTGGCATAGCTGTAAAAATCCTCATCTACCGTATAGCGCTTGCCTTCACGGGCTCCCTTACGGAAATAGAGCGGAGCAAGGTCGGTGCTGCTATAACAAAGCAAGGTGTCGCGAAGTACAAAGAAATCGTCTACTCGCTTGTTGCCACGTGTCACCAACGAACCACGATAGGCGGGTTTGCCCTTATAGGTGGTCTGGATGGTTGACATACTGGCTGTACCAGCCTTAACCCATACAAACTTCCAGTTGTAGTAGAGGTTGTAGGCCAGGTACTCACCCGACTTGAATGCCGTGTTACGGAATGTACACTGGGCAGACACCGTAGTGCTGACCATAAACAGCAAGATAGCTGTCAGTACTGATTTTTTAAGAAATTTCATCATATCTCTTACATTTTAGGAACATACTGAATGCCTAATTTCTTAGCACGATCAGCGTTCTGATTTTTCACTTTTTTCTCCTTGTCTGGCTTCTGCTTGGTAATGACACCAGGCTTCTGTCGGTCGAGAGGCCGTTCCGTAGGGTTCCAACTCTCGGTAATGTCCCATTTGGCCTTGCACTCTATGACCTCAGGATAGTAATACACCTCTTCTGCCTGCTGGTCTTTATCGTAATCACCAGTATCCCATTTGCCATTATTGTTGCGGTCAACTATCAGGCGCAGATAATATTTCTCGGGCTTGAGATAATAGAACTCCGCCACTCCGTTGACAGCCTTGGTTTCCTTCACCACCTGGTCTTGCCCGTTGAGCAGTTGTACCAGCAGGTGCTCGTTTTCAAGACTTGTTATGTTGACCAGCAAGGTGCTGTATTCGTCGAGCGAAGAAACCTTGAAGCCTTGCTTTACAGGCTTGGAAGCCAGC
>OBII01000628.1_pt1 | contig 13346 bp, 10 predicted proteins | sample 2433771 | NCBI WGS metagenome assembly OBII01 (sample SAMEA2452127, study PRJEB22498) | human gut metagenome | biome: human feces; feature: human gut; material: feces | place: Australia | collected 2012
GATGGGCGAAGCGGCGTTCAAGAACACCATACGCGAGTCGTGCGCCGAGATAGCGCAGCACATGGACTACTCGCAGCGTCTGCAGCTGCTCAACTTCCTCGTGCTCATAGCGCAAGCCGACGGCACCGTGCCGCAGAACGAGATCGACGCCCTGCACTTCGTGGCTGCCAGTCTCGGTATCTCCGCCGAAGACCTCAGCTCGATGCTCAACCTCTCTTCGGGCGGCAACAGCCTCGAAGCCGCATACAAGGTGCTCGGCATCGCCCCTTCAGCTACCGACGACGAGGTGAAGGCTGCCTACCGTCGTATGGCACTGAAGCACCACCCCGATCGCGTGGCTACGCTCGGCGACGACGTGCGCAAGGCTGCCGAGAAGAAGTTCCAGGAGATAAACGCCGCAAAGGAGACCATATACAAAGCAAGAGGGTTGTGATTTGCATCACAACCCCCTTGTACATACTTTTTCGATATAATAAGGTGTCATTTCTCAGTTATTTTTTATAACTTAGCAACCACAAATCCAAATATATAAAGTATGGAACAGAAATACACACAACAAATAGCAACTGCAATAAAAGCCTTTTGGAATACAAAGAAGAAGCAAGGAAATGTACTTGCAGGTAAGCAGCTTGACGCTTTTCTAACCCTACTTACTAAAGTGGCTATTAATGCTGGTGTTCCAAGTGATTGCATATATTTAAAAAACAACCATATTCCAGGCTATTATCGTGCGACAAAAGATTGGGACTTAATAATTGTATCTCCGAAGAAAAACCTTGTGGTTGCAATTGAGTTAAAGTCACAAGTAGGCTCATATGGCAACAATCTTAACAATCGCACAGAAGAATCACTTGGATCATCTGATGATTTTTGGACAGCCTTTCGCGAAAAGACATTTACTTGCAATCAATCGCCATGGCTCGGTTATTTAATGGTGGTAGGAAAGGATAAAAATAGCACACACAAGGTAAAAGTAAATGAACCTCATTTCCCCGTTCGTCCAGAGTTTAAGGACGCAACATATCTTGATCGCTATAGTATTCTCTGTCAGCGCCTTGTACTTGAGCACAGATATAATGCAGTAGCTTTAGTTGCTACAGAGGACAAAAACCATTACGAAAACCTTGCAGATAATATTTCCATAGAAACATTCATAAACTCCCTCCGAGGACATCTTTTAGGTTTGGCAGATGAATTCAAATAGCATATATAATAATAGAGCCTGCGGTATTAGGCATGGTGATGTTTTTACCAAGCCTGAAGTTGTTGAAATCATGCTCGACGAAGTGGGCTATAAAGCCAATACCGACCTTTCTAATATATTAATTGTAGAACCTTCATGTGGTGAGGGCGAATTCATTGTGGAGATTGTTAAACGACTAAAGCAATCATCACAAACATTCCATTTTAACTTAAACGAGGCATTTCATAAATGTGTCTCAGCATATGACATAGACCCACAAAAGGTAGAGATTTGCAGAAAACGCATACACTCAGAAGCCCCAGAAATAGAACATATAGAACGAAACATTCATTCGGAAGACTACCTTTTATGCTCCCAACAGAATGTAGATATTGTTGTTGGCAATCCACCATATATACGCTATGAGGAGATACCAAACGACAAATTACCATATTATAGAAAGTTCTCTACTTTCTACTATCGAGCAGATATGTATGTACTCTTTTTTGAGAAATCTCTTGCATGTCTAAAGCCAAACGGGAAACATTGCTTTATCTGCTCTAATCGCTGGATGAAGAACAGATATGGCAAAAAACTACGCACATTAATAGCATGTCACTATGACTTAAAAAAGATAATTAACATGGAAGGAGCTAACGCTTTCAAAGAAGAAGTGCTAGCTTATCCTGCCATTACACTTATATTAAACAAGCAAAACCAATCCAAAGTAAAGTATGCAGATATTAAAGATATATCTACATTGGACACCATTGAGTACAGAATCCTATCAGCTCCAACAGATGATGATTGGAGCAAAATGTTCAACACAGAGAACCAAGAATTAAAGCTAATAGAAGAACAAGGATTCAAAATAGGTATTGGTGTAGCAACTGGTGCTGACAAGATTTTCATTGACAAAAAGTTAAAAGAAGAAATAGAAGCAGAACTATTGTTGCCTGCTATAAATGCACGCGACTTGAGTGGTGACAATATGAATTGGAGTGGAAGATACTTGCTAAATCCTTATGACAAGAATGGACGCTTGATAAAACTCGACAACTATCCAAAGGCAAAAGCGTATCTTGAACGACACAAGGAACAACTTGCGTCTAGGCACAAAGCAAGAAAAACACCGTCAAAATGGTATGCAACCATAGATATGATATCGCCAACGCTTAAAAATAAAGACAAAATACTATTACCTGACATCTCTGGTAATACGTTTGTATTTATTGATGAGGGCAGATATTATCCAATGCACAACATATACTATATTACGGGGAAAGAGTCTCACCAACTGAAAATTCTTGCAGCATTGTTGACATCAGACTTTGTACGCCAACAATTATCAAATTTAACCAATCATATGAATGGTGGCTATGCAAGATGGCAAAGCCAATATCTTCGACAATTACGGATTCCAAACATAGACAACATACCTTGTAATTTAGCTAAAGCCTTGTTAGAAAGCTATAACAACAAAAACATTAGTAAAATAAACTTCTATACGGAAAAGATTATAGAATATGAAAAACAGAATCCTTCAATAAAAGTCCAGCAGCCATCACCACAACAACTGACATTTGCTTTTTAGGTTATAATAACTGGTAGATAGCAAGCAAAGGCTGGCAGATAGGCTGGCAGATTTCGCGTTTCCAACGCCTATCTGCCAGCCTTTGTGTTGTTGATAATGAGCGACGTATGTGCAATACTGATAGATATGGTAGATTTTTTTAACTACAGATGCATATTAGGCAAATATACTTTAATATCCCAAGCGCGACGTATCGACGCTTCCTGCGTTCTGCTCCTTGAAGTTGCGGAACTTGTACGTGAACGAAAGGAAGATACTGCGACGGTAGAAGCGTACGTCGGTAGTCTGACGCTGTGTATAGAACTTCTCCTTCATCAGCGGCATACCGCTCTCGAAGATGTCCGACACGTTAAGCGCCACTACGGCATGATTCTTCAGGAACTGACACTTCAGACCTGCATCCAGATTCCACTGGCGGCTGTAGTTCCACAGACCGACAATGGTAGGCGTGCGAAAGAAGGCGTTGACATCGAGAGCCACCATAGGCTTGCGCGAGAAGGTGAACGTGTTGGAGAGGTTGAGCATCGTAGCCCACTTGCTGCGGTCGAACGAGTAGCCATACCAGTCGCTGCTCTTGTAGCGGTCCTTATAGTACGTGAGCACATAGTTGGCATTATACCACTTGCCGATGCTGACGGGCACTGTCGCCGTCAACTGCAAAGACGAGGAATAGTCGATGTTGAAATTCTTCGACACCATTTCGAGGCGGTCGGGATTCTGGTATGTCTGTCCTGTTATGAAGTTGCCTACGCGATAGTAGCTCACCGTGAGGGTGTAGCGGTTGTTGAAGACGTAGATGCCCTGCAGGATGTTATAATCCATAGGACGAAGGTCGGGGTTGCCGATGCTCACCGTGTACTCGTCGCTGCGCTGCTCGTACTCCTGCTTCTCCCAGTAGGAAGGAAACTGGCGTGTCTTGCTGTACTGCAGCATCATGATATGCTTCGGCGTGAACACGTATGTAAGCGAGGCTGTAGGCAGCACCGCACCACATTCGTAGTCGTTGATCTTGTAATACTGTCCGATCATGTGGAAATAGTAGCTGAGCTTCTGCTTGAACAGCGTGCCTGACAGACCCGCATAACCATTGGCGGTATGCTCGTCGTTAGACGAACTGATGTCGAAACTGCCAGCTCCGCCGTTCAGAATGTCGTCATTCTTCTGCCGGTTACCGGTCTTAGAGTAGGCGTATGTCGCTCCAACCGAGAAGCGTGCCGTCTTCCAGAGAGCAAATCCCCAGTCGGCACTGAAGTTGAAACGGTCGGAGGTCTGCTTGCGCCAGTAGGAGTAAGCCGTCGGGTTCTCATACTTCTCGTAATTCATGCCCTGTATTCCGTCGTTCGAGTAGCTCATATAGTTGGCATCGAGTCTCAGCTGCTTCAGCACATACGCCAGATGCAGGTTGTGCATGTACGAATTGCCGGAGGTGGTATAGTTCGAATTGCTAAAATAGCTGTTGGTCGTTCTGCCCCTCGTGTCGCTCTTCGGCGAGAAGCTTGCGTTGTAGCTTAGCGACACGTTGCTCTTGTCGGACACGTTGTATGTGGCGTTGGTGTATACCGCATGCGTGAGCGACGAGCTGTGCGTGCGCGTGTCGACGTCTATATCATACACCTGATTGCCAACAGTGTGATGGCTGAGATATTGGGAACGGCTTATGCTCTTGGCGTCCGCGAATGTATACATACTGTACAGCGACCACTTCGGCGTGGTGTAGAACAGGCTGCCCGACTCCTGGAACGTGTTGTGATGGTTGTTGAGATACGACGACTTCAGCTGACCGTCAGCTCGCGTCCCCTGTTGTCCTTCAGCACAACGTTTATGACGGCTCCCGTAACGTGCATGTCTGGCGAAGCATTGTAAAGCAGCTCCACCTTCGACACCTTTTCGGCAGGCAGCGTCTTAAGATACTCGAGCACCGAACCGCCATTCCACACCTTGCCGTTGACAAGCACCGTGGTGGACATGGTGCCTGCCAGGGAGAGTTCATTGTCGTTCTTGCACAGAATGCCTGGCACATACTTCGCCACGTCGAAGGCACATGTCACAATGCGGCCCTTTATAATGGACGATGCGTCCGCCACTATTCTGTCTCCCTGCACATTTAGAATCGGACGCTTGCTTTTTACCACCACGTCGCCAAGAACATTGGTCTTAGTTGCCAGCACTACGTCACCCACAGCATACGACGCACACTCGGGCATCACCGTTTCATAGCCGATGCTGCTCACGATGAGGCGGAACGGCAAAGGTATGGAGTCGGCTGTCAACACGAAACGTCCGTCGGCGTCGGCTGTAGTTGCGCAAATGTTTATACTGTCCAATGTCTGGAGTGCAATGGTTGCCATCACCACCGCCTGCTTCTCGCTGTCAACGATACGACCTGTTACGGTCTGTGCCTTTGACTGCACAAACAGCAGTAACAATAATAATGTAATGAGTGTGGGTTTCTTCATAGTGGTTTATGATTAAAGTATGAATACATTGCAAATGTAGTAATTATTTCTTAATTAACAATACTTAAAAACTAAAACAAAAACTAACACGGACAACAAAAAAACGTAACACATTGATAATCAATAGCAGCGTTTCAAAAATGCGCTGAAAATGTCCGAAAGTTTCTTTAATACATTTTGTCATTTATAGAAAATAATGTAGTTTTGTAATGGAAAAGAAATTTTAAGATATGAAATACAACCAATTTTTACTTCTATTACTGCTGGTTATTTGTTCTTGCTCTCAAAACAAAACAATGGACAAACTAACACAAACAGATAGTTTGTTAGATAGACTGGAAACAGATTCTGTCAAGAAGATGCTGTGTGATATAGACACGTTGAACACATCACAAGAGTCTAAAGTATATTACAAACTACTATATTCGCAGTATCAATATATAGTTGACGACAATTTTCAAGACACCACCCTACTAAATGACTGCATAAGATTCTATGAAAAGAAAAATGATAAAGAGAAACTTGCTCGTTCATACTATTACAAAGGTGAATGCTGTTTCAGAAACAAAGACATACAAAAAGCTCTTTTCTATGAAAAATATGCTGAGTACATATTAAAAAAAGGCGACCTCACAAATAAAAGAAACCTTATATTATATCAGAAGATATGCGAAGGCTTAGCCTTTATCAATATACAATTTGGTGAATACCGCTTAGCCCTACATTATGCGAAACTGGCTTTGCATAGCCTCAAGAAACTCGACGACAAAAGATACCAAGCCTACGAGTTAGGCATGATGTCGGCATGTTATAATCAACTTAAACAATTGGACAGTACAGCCATCTGCCTGTCTGAATGTGTTTCACTGCTTCCTCATACCGATGTTAATTGCAGAGGATATATATTCAGCATTCTAACAGATTACTATTTAGATAAGGACAAAAGAATTGCAAAGCAATATCTGGACAGTTCGTTTTGCTACACAAAAGACGCACTGACTTATCTTGGATCAGGAAACTATTACTATGCTATAAACAACAAGAAAAAGGCAGAAACAGAATGGAAAAGCGGACTCGTTTACGCTGACCAGCATTTTATTACTGCACAAATATACAGGAAACTGGCAGAAATGCATAAAGAGAATGGCGATATGGCTGGCTACTCCTACAATATAGAGAAAGAAGTGAAAGAAAAAAGTAAGATTTATGAAATAAACAACGGGGTAAAAGTAGGAGAAATACAGTTAGGAGCAACCAACTCTTTCTTCATAAAAAGACTTTTAAGCAATGTTGAATGTATTATATATACAATTATCGCCGCTTTTTTGTGCATAGCAATTATTGCTTATATAAAATTCCGATTATACAAAAAGGGCATAAAACGGAAACATAACAAATCAATGTCTGAAAAAACAGAAGAATTACAAACAACCTCTACAGAACTGAAGCTGGCAAAGGCGCAGATTAAGTCGCTGAAAAAGGAAAGTGCAAAGAAATCGGACAGGATAGAGAGGCTGAACAACGACATAATGGTGGCGTCACAAAGCAGCGCAGCGAACGCACGATGCGGCAAGGAACTATACCACCATATCAAGAACGGCGGCACAACCGTGACGTGGACTAAGCAAGACTACGAGCTGTGCATGGCTTACTGCAAGATAGAGTTTGCGGAGACAATGGCGGAGATAGAACGCTGCTACGGCAATATCGCTCCCCGAAAACAACTTATCATGCTGCTGCAACACCTCAACTACGACTACGCTGCCATCGGCAGGGTACTCGGCATAAACAGCGACTCTGTAAGAAAGAACATTGCACGCATCACGCCGCTTACGAAATAAGCGTGATGCGCGCAGACCGATAAAATGACAGAAGCCGAAATAAGGTATTGACTTTAGTGGCTTCTACAAAAAAAGACTTTGGATGTAACGGTGTAAATCGTTACATCCAAAGTCTTTTTATGTTATTGTTATATGAGTCTTAGAAGAAGAGGTAGCGGTTGTCCACTACGTTTGCCTTGATGTAGAGCTCGTTCATGAAGTTGCCTGCCATCTGCATCTGACGCTGGCTGAGACGCTGCATCTCTGCCTTCTCGTCGAACTTAGCAGGACGCTGTGTCTTATTTGTTACCTGGAACACATAAACACCAGCGTTGCCCTTAACCGGATGCTTAGAGAACTTGCCCTTTGCTGTGGCTGCGATAGCACCGCTCAGAGCCGGCTCGCTTGCGCCTGTAGCTGCTACGAACACCGGAGCAGCGAATGTAACCTGAGCAACCGGAGCTACTGTAGCACCCTTTGCCTTAGCGTCAGCAACTGACTTAACAGCCTTTGCCTTAGCAAGGAGCTGCTCTGCCTTCTTGTCCTTGATAACCTCTGCCTTGATGTACTCTTTAACCTGAGCATCCTCAAGTGAGCGGTAGCCAATCGGGTTGATGTTGTTGAGAACTACGATGAGAAGGTGGTCGTTGTCACCGCACTCGTAGAGTGAAGAAACGGCACCCTTCTTAGCCTCGAACAACCAACGCATTGCGTCGCGTGTAGCGTGGATGCCAGCGAGGTAGTGCTCAGCTGTTGTAACGTCCTTACGCTCCTGAACAGTGTAACCGCTCTTTGCTGCGTTCTTCAAAAGCTCGTCGGCTGTGAGGTTAGCACTTACGAATGAGCTAAACTTATTGTAAGCTGCAGAGTAGGTATCCTTTGTAAAGGTGATGTTCTTCTTAACAACAGCTGCTACGTACTTTGTAGTCATTGCCTTGCGGTCTACTACCTGAAGCACGAGGTTGCCCTGTGCGAGTGTGAGGTTCTTGAGCTCGCCTGTAGCCATTGTGTTAAGGTTCTCGATATAGTTCTTTGTATCCTTATCGAGCGATGGTGCATTCTGATACTGACGTGTTGTCATCCATGTCTTCTCGCCAGTCTGACCGTACTTCTTGGCTACAACCTCGAAGTCGGCACCTGCCTTAATGGCGTTGAGGATAGAGTCGGCGCGTGTAGCTGCCTCGGCTGCTGTAGCACCGCCTACCTGGATGGCACGGAACTGGATTGAATCAGGGAGTTCACGCTTAGCAACGAGCTTCACGAGGTTGAGTGTGTTATCGTTCTTGTTCTCGATCACCTTGCTTGTAGAGCCTACAGCCATTGAGTCGAGACGCTGTGCGATGTCGTAAGGAAGGGCTTCCTTCTTCACTGGCACGCCGAGGTAGCTAACGAGTGATGTGCTCTTGCGAACGAGGTCAGACGGGTCGGCTGCGGCTGCGAGTTCTGCGCTGTAGCCTGCGAACTCCTTCTGGAGAGCTGCACGATCGGCTGCAGAAGCCTTCACCTGAACGTCGATGTACTTGATGTCGCGTGTCTCTACGTACTGCTTGAAGATGCTCTTCTTCTCGTCGTACTTAGCCTTGAGGTCGGCGTCAGTAACAGTAATCTTGCTGTCGTCGATGCTTGAGTAAGGGAAGGCTGCAAGCTGCACCTGGCTCTCCTGATTCTGCTCGTCGAACGCCATCTTTGCCTCTACCTTGTTAGAAAGGAAGCAGTGAGCGAACAGACCCTGATACTTCTGCGAGAGGAGCTGCTGACGCAGTGTCTTCTCGATGAATGTCCAGTACTTGTAAACTGTCTCGTACTGCTTAGCCATCTGTGGATTGGCTGTCTGCTGTGTCTTGTATTCTGCAAGGAACTTCTTCAGAGCGTTCACGTCGAAGCGACCTGTCTGCTGGTTGAAGAACGGAGTCTGCTGAAGCATAGGGTTAGTACCCTCGGCAAGAACCTGCTGGAGCTCAGCGTCTGTTACAGTAAGACCGAGCTTGTGTGCCTCGTTCTGTATGAGTTTGGTCTGAACGTATGTATTCCAAACCATGTCCTTGACCTGATTGAGTTGGTCTTCGTTGAGGTTCTCCTGTCCCTGCTGCATCTTGATGACTTCTGTGTACTCGTCAACAAGTTTCTGGAACTCTGTTACGTTGATTTTCTCGCCCAACACTTCGCCTACTTGCTGATGTTTATCAGCGCTTGCAGAGTCGCATGAGCGGAACGCCTCTTCGGCGATGAAAGAGAAAAGGCCTAAGCCGATAATGCCTATCAGCAATGCGCCTCTGCTTCTAATTTTTCCTAATGCTGCCATTTTTTTGTTTTTATTTTTTATTTATTATTTCGTTAGATGTAGGTTTATGCATCTGTCTTGCACCGGTTGCGGAGCTTGCCCCATGAGGCGGCTCTAAGCGTGATACCACAAAATGCGTACAAAAATACTAATTTATTGCCAAACGAGGGCATGTTTGCACGAAAAATTGAGTTTATCGGGCTACTTTTAGGTGCTGTAGCTTTATTTAGCGACTAACTTTTAGCTTTACCAACTCTATTTTCGTCATCGTACTCTTGATGATGCGGAACTCGTAGCGTCCTATAGTTATCACTTCGTTGAGTTTTGGGAAACTCTGATATTCGTGTAGGATGTAACCACCGACGGTCATGTAGTCGTCGCTCTCGGGCAGACCGAGATCGAAGAGGTCGTTCACCTTGTCAATCTCAAGTCGAGCAGAGAGCATATACTCGTTCTCGCCAACCTGTGTGGCGATGTATTTCGTTGAGTCGTGTTCGTCTTCTATATCGCCAAAGATCTCCTCAACGATGTCTTCGAGGGAGACGATACCACTGGTTCCGCCGAACTCGTCAACCACCACTCCAAGACTCTTCTTCTGCTGCAAGAAGATGTGCATAAGCTTCTGTGCAGCCATCGTTTCGGGTACAAAGGGCATCTTGCAGACGCACTCGCGCCAATTTTCGCGGTTGCGGAACATTTCGGAACTGTGTATGTAACCAATGATATGGTCGATATCGCTATCGTAGACAATAATCTTCGAGTTGCCACTCTCCACGAACTTCTGCATTAGTTCGTCGACGGTGCAGTCGTTCACGTCTACGGCGTTCACCTCTGTTCTTGGCACCATACAGTCGCGCACCTTACAGTCGGAGAAGTCGAGTGCGTTTTGGAAAATCTTCACCTCTTCGTTTATCTCGTCGTCGCTCTGCGCATTCTCTATGCTCGACTGCACGAGATAGTCGAGGTCGACCTTAGAGAAGCCATCGTCATCGGATTCTGTCTCCATACGTATACCCACGAGGCGCAACAAGCACTTCGACACAAGTGTAGAAAAGCGACTTATAGGCCAAAGAATTATATAGAAAAGATATGCTGGCACGGAGAAGACCGAGAGCAACCTATTGGCGTTGTTCTTGAACAAAATCTTCGGCAAGAACTCACCAGTGAAGAGAATAACAAGCGTGGATAGCAATGTATCTGCCGTGACTTTCATACCATCGTCGAGCGAACTGAAGATAGTATTGTCAAATAGGCGTGCCACAAGGATACCATAAACAACAAGCACGATATTGTTGCCTACAAGCATCGTACTAACAAAGCCGTTGGGATGGTTGTAAAATCGGGAAATAATATTCTTGGCTATGCTATTTCCCTCGCGATCCATCTCTGCGAGCATTCGGTTGCTGGACACGAAGGCTATCTCCATTCCTGAAAAAAATGCAGATAGTGCCATTGTTACAGCTATGCTAATTAAAAGAGGTATGTCTACTTCCACTATAGTTTAAATATTGGTTCTTATTATTTATCACGCAGGCGGCGTTGCGGTTTTGTCTGCAGGCGCATTGTTGCCTTCACTGTATCGGGCGCGGTAGTGATGGTGCCGCCATCGCTTGAGAGCTGACCTTTCTCGAACGAGCCAGAAGTGTTGGATACGTAATAGTTGGTCATGCGCTCATCGCTACGAAAGTATGTTCCCTCAAGCGTACGCTCGGGAGTAACGAGTTTCGATGGCTTGTTAGAGTAGAGTTCGTGCTCCGCCTCGTCCCAAAAGAGTTCTTCGCTGTTGAATTTCAAGCCGTCTTTGGTGAGCACACTCACACGGCTACGCAGTTCCCACAGCTTCTTCTGGTCGTAATAGTAGGCTGTGTCTGCCTGTATGTACGACTGCACATGGAATTTCTCATCGAACTGCTCAAAGAATACACCTTTCTCAAATATCCATCGTGACGGGTTGCGCACGGTGTTCACTTCCCATCGCTCGGTTACGATGCGGTATTTGATGACACCGGAGTCAGAGATAAGGGTGTTGACACCGTAACTCGTCATCATAGACACCGAGTCGCGGTCGTGTATGGCTGGTGCCGTGTGCTCCTTCTGTTCGCCACACGAAGCAAGCACCACGATGCACACCACAATGATTACTATGTATTTAGATAGTCTCAACGCTTATTTTAAAAGTATTGTTTTCTTACTCCATCTTCCACTTAGCAAACCAACGCTCGTTGAACGTCAAGCCGATATTTATGCGGAACGAATTTTCGGTGACAAAAGTCTTCGAGTCCTGACGCACCCACTGTGCCGAGATATTGAGCAACGAACGGTTGTTGTAGCCGTTAACGATTGGAATGCCGAAACCTGCACTCACGCTATACTCTTTCGGTCCGTTCTGACCTTTTATCTTCAGATAGTCGGTGGCATAAGATGCGCCCATGCGGTAGTGAATACGTTTGAAGAAGTTGCGACCGCGCTCCTCTGGACAGAACTCGCCACCAACGGTCAACTTATGACGATCGGCAAACTGACCGCTTGCCAGCTGATAGCTATTTGTGGACATATCGAACTTCGGATAAGCTACCGACGACCATTTCTGCAAGGTGTAGTCGACACCAATGCGCCAACGATTAGCGCGGTTCCACATCAAGCCTGCACCAAAGGTGTGAGGCAACGCCAATCCATTGCCAATGGTGTGTGTTGTTGTGTCGGCAACAGCAGTCTGAGCATTGGTAGAGATAATCTGACACTTTGGGTCGGCACCAAGTTTGTGACCCAATCCGTAGGTAAGACCCAACGTAAGAGCGTCCTTCTTTGTCAACTTCTGCGTGTACTGCAAACCAAAATCAAGTTTGTAGCTATGCACTTCCGCTGTATAGTACTTCGATAGCGTGTTGGCATAGACATCAGTATAGGAATTGACAACTGAACGTGTGTAGTCGCCCCATAGGTAAGCAGCATTCACACCAATAGCCAATCCCTTTATCGGACTCCAACCCGCACCCAAATAAACCTGGTGCAAGCCGCCCGAACCAGAATATGCATTATTACTATACACAACAGTAGTACTGCCATCGGTGCTATTGAGCGGCTTCTTGTTAGAATACGAATAGCCAATGTTGCTATACGGCAGCAAACCAAAGCTCAAGCCAAGACGTTTCGCAACACGAAAACCGGCAATGACATACTCGAAGTTGGCGTTTTTAGCGTTCACCTTAACACCACTCTCGCTATAGTTCGTAATTTGTCCGGACACACCTGCATCGAAGATGAACGACAAGGAGTCGATGGTGGCATACGAAGCAGGGTTAAGACAGTTCACTTGGTTGTGCTCACTAAAACCAATACCGAGTCCGTTCATGCCACGATTAAAGCCGCCCGACTGCTCGCCAAGCGTACCCAAACCATATTGACTATAGGGAGAATTAGTGCCACTTTGAGCTGCCGCAACTAAAGAGACCGCAGCAAAGAAGCCTGTTGTGAGTGCTTTCCTCATTTATTTATCTAATTAGATTTTAGAAATTCTATTATATATATAATATGTATATAGAGGTGTTTTTACAATCCTTTCCAGGATAATGCTTGCAAAATTATCGAAAAAAAACGAGATAATAGCAGAAAAGTGAGAAATTAAAGTTATTTTTGCACCATGAAACTATTTGAAAGATTATTTAAACACATAACATTAGCGTTTTTGCTGTGCTTTTTCGCCCCCTCCACAGCTTCTTCACCGAACAACGAGCCGACGCTACAAGCCGACTCGATAGAGATCAGCCTGCTTACCTGCGGACCTCGCCAACAGGTGTATAGCTTGTACGGACATACGGCGATACGCTTTCAGGACAAGCAGACCGGCAGAGACATCGCCATCAACTATGGCGTTTTCTCGTTCGACCAGCCCTTCTTCGTGCTGCGGTTCGTGTTCGGACTAGCCGACTACGAGATGGGTATCGCACCCTTCGACATATTCGAGTGGGAATATGACCCCACGGGCTGTGGCGTGAGACAACAGGTGCTCAAT
>OBII01000635.1_pt1 | contig 13173 bp, 7 predicted proteins | sample 2433771 | NCBI WGS metagenome assembly OBII01 (sample SAMEA2452127, study PRJEB22498) | human gut metagenome | biome: human feces; feature: human gut; material: feces | place: Australia | collected 2012
ACGGCAGCTTCGCCTAAGGCCAAGGTGTCAGTACGCAGTGTAGTGTTGTCATTTCCTTCAGCCGTAAGTAATGTGCTGGCCATGAGTCGTGGCGTAGCACAGGCTAAAGTAGCAACACCCAGCACTCCAATGCGCACTTCGCGATGAAGCGCACCAAATAGGCTCCACCCCTTACGATTGAAATGGCTAAAGGTAGCGACACGTGCTTGTTTTGTTGTGTTGTACATGAGTAATTAATTTATGTGCAAATGTGCAAATGTGTGAATGTGCAAATGGATGCTTTGCTCTACACGATTACATGCTTCTTGCACGTTTTTAAAGATATTGAGCCGCAAAAGTAGTCATTTATGTTAATATAGACAAATCTATGCATTGATAACACTTTTGTAAAATAATACTAATTTCGATGCAAAATGATTGGTATTTTATTGAAACACAAACGATTGTAAATAATTATACGTAAATTTGCAGCGTTTTGGCTATAACCGAAGTCATTACGCAAACAGAAAATCAAAATAACAACAGAAGAATATATATATTACTTAGAAGAAATGAATAAGAAAGCCTTTTTAGCAGCCGCTATGGCATTAATGTCAGTGGCAGCAACCGCACAAGAGATAAAGGTGTACGACACAGGACGTAAGTGGAGCCAATCATTCGACGCTCTGATTAAAGGCAACAGTGTAAAGCGCATTAGTGCACGCGGCCTACAGACCGTTACGCCCGATAGCACCCTGTGCTTGAGCGTTACGACAGCCGTGGGCATGGCCGATGCCATAGCCGAATTTATTACCGCCGAAGGTTATCATGCCGAAACGGCTGGCGACCAATTTATAATGGTCAACATTCCCGCTCACTTTATCCCCACCTTGGCTGCAGAAGAAGGTGTACTCTATATCAACCAATCACGCCAAGCACGCCCCTTGATGAACCACGTGCGTACCGAGACGGGAGTCGCCAAGGTGCAAGCTGGCACAGGACTTGACACTCCATACGACGGCACAGGCGTTATCATTGGCGTAATTGATCAAGGCTTTGAGTTTAAGCACATTGCATTTACAGGTCGCAGCAAACGTTGGGGTAGTAGCCAATCAAGTGGCGGCTTGCGTACCTCAGCTCCAACGTCTGATCCTAACGACCAAGTCGGACATGCTACCCACGTAGCCAACATAGCCATGGGCAATAAGATAGAAGGTTCTGACTATTACGGCATTGCCACTGGTGCAGAACTTCTGCCCATGATGTCAAATTTCGACAATGCAGTAGTACCCGTACAGTTCGCAGCTATTCAGAAGTATGCTGCAAACGAGGGTAAGCCTTTTGTTGTCAACATGAGTTTCGGTACCAACTTAGGTCCACACGATGGTACATCAGCTTTCGACCAGACCATTGACAAGTTGTTAGGCAAAGGAGCCATTGCCGTAGGTGCAATGGGCAACAGTGGAGGAAACCGCATTCACGCAAGTTACACTTTCACTGCTGACGACGAAAAGGCTTACTTCTACCTAAAGCCTGATGTCAATAATCAAGACGGCATTGCCCTGACACAAGCTTGGGGTACTGACACTGACGGTAAGGAAAGCCTAAGCATTAAGCCTGTCATCATTTATAATAATAAGGTATATTATCCAACTGACCAACAGTTAGGCTCAAATTATATGTACGAGAAAGGCATTGATGCCTACAACAATCGTCAGTTCTGCACCTTAGGTATTCAAATCAATGATTTAGCCAAACAAGTAACGGGTAAAACGTCAGTAAGCGGTGCCATACTTTGTTGGGAAATCACAGGTAAGGCTGGTAAGACCGTACACGCATGGTCTGACACTGACAGCTATCTTTGCACCTTTGAGCGTATCTCAAAATCAATCACCAATGATGACGGCACTCGTACTACTATTACTTCTATTCAAGGTAACGACAACTACATCGTAGGCGAAGCTGGTGCTTCAGTGCCAAGTTCTATTGCCGTAGCCTCATACAATGCTGCTACAAACTTTACTTCCATAGATGGTGGCTCGTATTCATACGCTTCAAGCATTGGCGAAACGGGTGGTTTAAGCAAGTTCTCAAGCAAAGGTCCTTCACTCAGTGCTATTGATCCTAACAAGCCCACTGTAGCTGCTCCTGGCGGTTGCATAACCTCTGCTTTCTCTAAGAAGTCGAAAGAATTCACGACCCAGAGCATGGCTTCCTCACGCGTACAAGAGATTGAGTCTAACGGCAATAGCTTCTACTATGGTGTGATGAATGGTACGTCAATGGCTTGTCCTGTAGTAACGGGTATCGTAGCCCTTTGGTTGCAAGCTAACCCCGATTTAACGCCCGCTGACGTAAAGGCTATTATTAAGAAGACGGCTCGTCATGACAGCTATACAGGTCGCAACACGGAGTGGAACAACTCTTGGGGATATGGCAAAATTGACGCTTACAATGGTCTGAAAGAGGCTATTTTGATGCGTACAGCCATTAACGAGACTTACAACACGACAACTCCTATCACCATGCAAAAGGATGATGACAGTTGGAAGGTGCTCTTCAACAACGACGAGTCGTATGCTGACCTTCGTATCGTTTCAATGAATGGTCAGGTAGTTGAGTCACGCCACATCACCGCTCCTCGCCATGGTGACGAACAGGTTATCAGCTTGCAAGGCATGGCTCCTGGCGTTTACCTCTTCCAAGTCAGCACTACTGCTAACAACTTGACTCGCAAGATGGTGGTGAAGTAACACGAATATACTAAGATTTTTTTAAGCACAAAGCGCGTAATGCAAAAACAAAAATTGCATTACGCGCTTTGCGCTAATTTAAAGGACTCTATAACACATCGCGTTTATAAACTGCAATTTATAAGCCTCTCCCCCTAACCCCCTCCCCGACCGGGGAGGGGGAATAAGTTACTTTTACTTCTTGAGTTCTCTGCTGGTTTTCAGTTAGAAACGCAGCAAGCAAAGGTAATCTATTCCCCCTCCCCGGTCGGGGAGGGGGTTAGGGGGAGAGGCTTATAAATTGCAGTTTATCAGCCATACATTTCCAAACGAGAAACGGGTTAACAGATAACGTTTGTTCATTACAAACTTACCTGTTAACCCGTTACTTGTCAACTTGTTAACTCATCAACTCAAGAGATTATAAATTCTTGCCGTGGCAATCCTTAAACTTCTTGCCACTTCCGCAAGGACAGGGATCGTTACGCCCAGGAGCCTTTTCCTTTACGAGCGGCTGATTGCTCTGTTCGCGCGTATCGCGTCCTGCTGCAGCGGCAGCTTCAGGGTCGCCAGCCTCGTCAAGTGTTTCATGCGTAGTGGTGAGGTTTTGCTGCTGAGTAGGTTCTTCAGGAGCAGCCTCTTGCACCTCCTGTGGAGCCTGAACTGGTATCTGACCACGCATCAACGTAGCGACCGTCTCGTTATTAATACGATTCACCATTTTGTCGAAGAGTTGTACACTCTCAAGCTTGAACACGAGGAGCGGATCCTTCTGTTCATAAGAAGCATTCTGAACAGACTTCTTCAAGTCGTCAAGTTCGCGAAGATTCTCCTTCCAAGCATCGTCAATGTTGTGAAGAATAATAGCCTTCTCAAAGTCCTTCACGACTTCCTTCGACTCTGTATCATAAGCCAACTTCAAGTTGGTGCGAATGTTGTACATCAACTTACCGTCAGTAATAGGCACAAGAATGTTTTCGTACATCTCGCCTTGATTTTCATATACCTGCTTGATAACAGGCATTGCTACCTCGGCCATGCGGTCAGTCTTACGCTTAAAGGCAGCCATAGCAGCTTCAAATGCCTTTTCATACAAGTCGTCACGCTTCATACTATCAAACTCAGCCTCTGTGAAGGGTACTTCCATGGCAAAGATTTCGATGAAACCTTCCTTGCAACCTTCGTAGTCGTTCTTGTCGATGATATTGATTACGCGGTCCCAAATCATATTGGCGATGTCCATGCCTACACGCTCACCCATCAAAGCGTGGCGACGCTTCTCGTAGATAACAGTACGCTGCTTGTTCATCACGTCGTCATATTCCAACAAGCGCTTACGAATACCGAAGTTGTTCTCTTCTACCTTGCGTTGTGCACGTTCGATGCTATTATTAATCATCTTGGCCTCAATCATCTCGCCGTCCTTGAAGCCCAACTTATCCATTACGCGAGCAATGCGCTCAGAAGCGAACAGACGCATCAAGTTGTCTTCCAACGAAACGAAGAATACAGACGAACCAGGGTCACCTTGACGACCTGCACGACCACGCAACTGACGGTCGACACGACGGCTCTCGTGACGTTCTGTACCGATAATAGCCAAGCCACCTGCGGCCTTCACTTCATCGGTAAGCTTAATATCCGTACCACGACCAGCCATGTTCGTTGCAATGGTTACAGCACCGAGCATGCGCTCTTCTTCGTGCTTATTGCCGTCAGCGTCTTCAATCACAACCTTGCCCAAGTTACTCTGACCAGCCTTGGCTACGATGTCAGCCTCCTTCTGGTGCAACTTAGCATTCAATACTTGGTGAGGAATGCCACGGAGTTGGAGCATACGGCTCAAGAGTTCGCTCACATCGACGTTGGTCGTACCTACCAATACGGGGCGACCTGCGATACGCATCTTCTCAATCTCTTCGATGACAGCCTTATACTTTTCGCGCTTGGTCTTATAGACGCGGTCGTTCATATCGATACGCGCAATGGGGCGGTTGGTAGGAATTTCTACTACATCGAGTTTGTAGATGTTCCAGAACTCACCAGCTTCTGTAATAGCCGTACCCGTCATACCAGCCAACTTATGATACATACGGAAGTAGTTCTGCAACGTAATCGTAGCGAAAGTCTGCGTTGCAGCCTCTACCTTTACGTGTTCCTTGGCCTCAACAGCCTGGTGCAGGCCATCACTCCAACGACGGCCTTCCATGATACGACCTGTCTGCTCGTCGACTATCTTTACTTGACCGTCCATTACCACGTACTCTTCATTGATGCGGAACATGGTATAAGCCTTCAGCAACTGGAGGATCGTATGTACACGGTCGCTCTTGATCGCGTAGTCTTGTAACACTTCGTCCTTCTTTGCTACACGCTCTTCATCGCTGATAGTCGTATCGGCCTCGAGCGCTGAAAGAATAGAAGTGATGTCGGGGAGGACGAAGAGTTGATCATCGTTCACTTGGTCGGCCAACCACTTGTTACCCTTGTCGGTGAGGTCGACGCTGTGCATCTTCTCATCTACAACGAAGTAAAGAGGTTCAACAGCCTCGGGCATACGACGGTTGTTGTTCTCCATATAGATTTCCTCCGTCTTGAGCATACCCGCCTTGATACCGGTCTCTGAGAGGAACTTAATCAATGGATTGTTCTTAGGCAGTGCCTTGTGGCTGCGGAAGAGTTGGAGGAAACCTTCTTCTTCCTTTTGCTTATCGCCCGAACCAATCATTTGCTTGGCTTCGGCCAAATATTGTGTAGCCAACTTACGCTGTACAGCTACCAAACGCTCTACCAAGGGTTGGTATTGTTCGTAGAGTTGGTCATCGCCCTTGGGCACAGGACCTGAGATAATCAACGGAGTACGTGCATCATCGATCAATACAGAGTCAACCTCATCGACGATAGCATAGTTGTGACGACGTTGTACCAAGTCCTTCGGACTCATGGCCATATTGTCGCGCAAGTAGTCAAAGCCGAATTCATTGTTCGTACCGAACGTGATGTCGGCTTGGTAGGCACGGCGGCGGCTCTCTGAGTTGGGTTGGTGCTTATCGATGCAGTCAACCGAAAGACCGTGGAACATATAGAGCGGACCCATCCATTCTGAGTCACGCTTAGCCAAATAGTCATTGACCGTTACGACGTGTACACCATTACCTGTCAAGGCATTCAAGAATACGGGGAGAGTACCTACGAGGGTTTTACCTTCACCCGTTGCCATTTCGGCAATCTTACCTTGGTGCAGTACGACACCACCAAACAGCTGTACGTCGTAGTGTACCATGTTCCACTTCGTATCGTTACCACCAGCTATCCAGTGGTTCTGATAGATAGCCTTATCGCCTTCGATGGTTACGAAGTCGTGGCTCGTGGCCAATTCACGGTCAAAGTCGTTGGATGTTACCTCTACGGTTTCGTTCTCAGCAAAGCGGCGTGCTGTATCCTTTACAATGGCGAGTACTTCGGGCAATGCCTCGTTGAGTGCTTCCTCCATCTTGTCGAGCACTTGCGTTTCGAGTTTGTCTATCTGGTTGAAGATTACCTCACGGTCTTCAATAGGAGTTTCTTCTACCTTTGCCTTCAACGCTTCAATCTTTTCCTTGATGTCGTCGGCAGAGTGCTGAATCTTTTCTTGCCACTCCTTGGTCTTGGCACGTAAGCCATCGTTGTCGAGTGCTTGAATGGCAGGATAAGCTGCCTTGATCTTTTCAACCCAGGGCTGAATGGCCTTCATGTCACGTGAAGACTTGTTACCGAATAACTTGCTGAGAATTTTATTAATATCCATAATATCGTGGGTCACTTCTGCCCTACCCTCGTTAGAAGGAACTGAGCACAAGTGTTTTTGTTTTTTAGTGTATAATAAAGTGTTCTTTTTGGAAAACATTAGGGAGTTCTTCCGTAGGCCAAAGGCCTGCCCCCCAGTTGCTGAACGCACCGCTTTTAATCATTTGCGCATTAAATTATCTGCACACCTATTTGCATATTAATTTATTTACGCAACCAATCATCTGCACATTTGCACATTCACACATTTGCACATTTCCTACGCATTTGCACATTTATAATAGCGGTGCCACGCTACAAGCATTCGGTGCTCGAATACGCATGGCCTTCGACAGAGTCGGAGCCACATAATCAATCGTGACGGGCTGGCTAATCGTTTCGGCCTTAAAGCCCTCACCTAAGAATATGATTGGGAATGGAATATACGATTCACGCACCAACTGATTTTCGCGTGTGGTATTATTCACATAGTGCCACCCTGGTGCCACCTCTATCATGATGTCGCCCGAGTAACGTGAATTGTATGCCCCACGCATGCGGCTGATACCTGGTGTCCATGCGCCTTGCAAGAGACGTGAGGAGGTATAGACATCTTTTACGCCTGAGAGTTGCAATAAGAAGTCTTGTGCCCGCTCTAACATTTCGGCCAAGTTGATTTGCTTCTGTTCTATCAACTTGTGATTTAGATAGAGCTGCGTACCAAAACAGGCATCAACGTATTTACCTTGACCATAAACGGCCACGAAGTACATATTCAACAATCCTGCGGCACGCTCCACATCGAACGTCCCCGTTGGAATGCGATATTTGGTCAAGTCGTTATTCTCTTCGTCAGCATAGCCTGTCGAGGTGAGTACAAACAAGGCCTTGCCCTTCCCTACTTTGTGTTCGACGGACTTAATGAGTTGCGCTAAAGCTTGATCGAGTCGCACGTAGGTGTCTTGCAACTCCATAGGGCTTTCACTCACCGTGCGGTGGTCGATATTACCTGCATAAAAGGTCAGTGCCAAGTAGTCAGTCACATCGTCAGTGCCCAACATGGTGCCTTCCACACATTGTGTGGCTGCTCGCGCTATCTCAGTATTGACCAAGCCACTGGTCTTGAACGAAGCGAAACGGCCATTGCCCACAAACTTATGTGCAAAGGGTTTCTTCATACCTCCTGAGAGGAAGTAAGAGAAGTTGCCCACCAAGTCGTTTGAAGGCTTCCACGTAAGCGACTTCAATCGTTCGTTCAGTCCGCCGCTGCTATTAAGTACGGCCGCCCAAGTTGGTAACGACTTGCCATAATAAGAGGTTGTACACCACTGTCCTGTGCGGTCGTCAATCCATACGGCACCATCAGCGGCATGACCTGCACTCAATACGGCCGCATCGCGATAAGGGGCGATTGCATACACGAGCGCCTTACCTTCGGTGGCCACCTTTAACTCGTCACCAATCGTCGATACGCCTAAGAAGGTGGGAGCCGAAGCATCAGCGGTTTGTATGCCTGCATACTGTGCATTGTCTACACAAAATACGGGACGCAACGTTTCGCGATCTAACCACTTCATGCCTACAATGCCATGATTGTAAGGAGTGGTGCCTGTAGCGAGTGTTGCTGCTGCCGAGGCTCGATCGGGACGATACTGCGGATACTCTGCTTGGGAATATACACGCCCCTCTCCAAGCAAACGCACAAAGCCTTCCTGCCCATAAAGGGGCATGAAGGCATTCAGATAGTCAGTGCGTAACTGATCTACCAATATGTTTACCACAACACGGGGCACCCCCGTACCTGCAGCCTTTACTTCGGAAGCCGACAACACGGTCATTGCGGTAAGCAACGACACAAGCAGTGGCAACCGCATTACTGCAGCACGCTGTGAGTGTAGGTTGTGATGATTAATCATTTATGGGATATTCTAATAATTCGGTTTCCAGTTTGGAGGGTATGAGGTTATAAAATAAACTTATTAAACTTATAAACTCACTAAACTTATTAATTTTTTCTTATTTCGGGCCTAAAGTGTTCTATCACGCGAACTAATAATGTCACCGCGATTAAATACACTTCAGTAGGATATTGTTGTACGCCCAACACTGCTGAGATAATAAATAATACGACAAGCGCACCTTGCACGTACATTACCCAACTACGCTTACCCACTGCTGCAGCCTTCATAAACCAAGGGAAGAGCACCAAGGGCAAGGGGTTGAACAACGTTATTAGCCAATTACTACCCACTGCGGGGTGTGACGAGAAGAAGAACAAGAAGGTGATAATACACCCCGTTAAGCCTTGTGCCACCATAAGCAACACGTCGTACTGCCAATAACGTTTCTTCTTCAACAACTCAGCCGTGCTAATAGCTATTGTCAATACAAGAATTATACCAAACACTACCGTAGGACTGATAGGAAAGCCACTTTCTTCTGTTTGCACACCAGGTTGTGCGGGTAAAAGGGTGCGAACAGGGGCTGCCAAATGGCGCACCTTACCGTCCTTACCCTTTATCATGGCATCTGTCACAAAGCGTTCGGCATATATCGGAGCGAACTGCTGCTTTGCGAGGTCAGCCTTTTCATCGGCCTCAGCTCCCAATAAGAGGTCTTGCCCAAACTCGTTCCAAGGGCTGGGGGTTGAAAACTCATGCACTATGTCGCGCAGCGTTTTGTTTTCGTCGGCCTTTGGCCAAACTACCGTGCCTTCAACCGCATTTTCTATTTGGCGCAATGCACGCGTCACGCAGTTGTCATAGAAAAAGTTGTAACGATAGGTTGCATTCTCTGGCTCTAAGTTCTTACTCAATGCGTCTACCAAGCGCTTAGTCTCAGTGGACGACAAATTGAGTACTTGCTCATCTATGCCGCGTCCTTCCTTTACATAAAATTCGTAGAATATGCTATAAGGTACTACGCCCAACTCGTAGTCAGTCTCTCCCAACATGAAACGCCACACAAAGTGGGGCTGATTAAACGAGAAAGTGCCATAATTAAACACCCAATCGCTTTGGCGCGCACCAACTTCCTTTACACGTATTGCGGTGTGGCCATACAATTCATATACTAACTGCCCTGGCGTACAAGTGAGCAAGCTCACTACCACTGAATCTTTTGATTGCGCTTCAGCAGTTGCCTTATCATCACCAAGTTGTTGGGCCAACACCGTAAAAGGTATTAACATCAACACGATTATATAAAGGAGTCGTTTCATTCGTTCTAATTACTATTCATAATCTCAACCATTTTTTATAAATGGCCAATCCTTTGCAAAGGTACGAATTTATTACATAATGAAAGATTTAACACGTATAAAAGCTACTTTAAAACTATTTTAAAACCTAATTCGAATAACAAATTACAGATTATCGACCTTTACTATTTTTTCAGAATGCCCTAAATAAGTTTCTTTCGCTTACATATATTTTACCTTTGCTATTTTTATGTTTCATATTTCATTTTTCATCATAACGCACTGATTATCAACATATTTACGTTATGAAACATAGCACACCAATGTTTCACTTTTCGTTTCAATGTTTCATCTTAAAAAAAACACTGAGGGAGCGATTCAAAAACACTGAGGGAGAGATCCAAAAACACCGAGGGAGCGATTCAAAAACACAATGGGAGAGACAGATCGCTTCCTCAGTGTTTTGAAAAGTGAAACATGAAACATAAAATGAAACATCAAAGCTATATGTTTCACCTCTTATAATAATTGAAAACCAGAACATTAGAGATAAAAAGTGAAACATGAAACGTAAAATACGAAGGTAATAATTACGTATAGAAAAGTACCTTCAAGATACGTTTATTTTCGCACATCTATCTTTTCTCACCATGACAAAATGATAGCAAACTCTCTTTTGCTCATTTGAATTAGCGAATAGGTTACAAAAAGGCAGCAAGTGCTACCTTAATCAAGATAACACTTGCTGCATCACTAACTTATTTCAAATTATTTCTTTTCGTCTAACACTTCATAGCGTGAGTGCTTACTGATATACTCTGGTACGATTTCTTTCATCTTGCGTACCGTAGCCATATCGTCGTATTGGGCGGCTATGCTACGCAACTCTTCTAAGTCGCGTTCTGCGTCAGCATATTCATAACTGCGCACCATGGCAATACGTATCTTCTTATGGAATGAAGGCAACGTGTTTTCATTCTCATTCAGTACTTCTTCATAGAGCTTTTCACCCTCTCGCAATCCAGTAAAGGTAATCTCTACATTCGAAGCACCACTGAGCAATATCATGCGGCGTGCCAAGTCGGCAATGCGTACAGGCTCGCCCATGTCGAATACGAATATCTCACCACCCTTGCCATGCGTACCTGCTTCAAGCACTAACTTACAAGCTTCAGGAATGAGCATAAAGAAACGTATGATGTCGGGGTGTGTCACCGTTAATGGGCCTCCTGCTGCTAATTGCTTGCGGAACAAAGGAATGACTGAACCATTCGAACCTAACACATTACCAAAGCGAGTGGTAACAAATTGAGTCTCGCCCTTTATCTTGCCTTCCATAATGGCTTTATCAAGACTTTGCACGTAAATTTCACATATACGCTTTGAACAGCCCATTACGTTGGTGGGATTAATAGCCTTATCAGTTGAGATCATGACGAACTTCTTTACGCCATACTTTACACTAAGGTCTGCTATCACCTTCGTACCCCACACATTGTTTTGTACACTCTCACTGGGATTGTCCTCCATCATGGGCACGTGCTTGTAAGCAGCTGCGTGGAACACGTAGTCGGGACGGAACGTGCGGAAGATTTCTTCCATGCGATCTTCCTTACAGATGCTCGTAACGACGGTTTGAGCCGCAATGTTAGGATATTGATTTTTCATCATCAAGCGAATGTCGTGTTGCGGCGTTTCAGCTTGGTCGATGAGCATCATTTCGGCAGGTGAATAGATAGCTATCTGTCGTACCATTTCAGAACCAATGCTACCGGCCGAACCTGTAATAAGTACCTTGCGTCCACGCAAGAGCGCTCCTACACTATCCATATCCACTTGAATTTCATCACGTGGCAAGAGGTCTTCAATATTTACCTCGCGAATGCTTACCTTACCCTTCGGATCTTTGTTCTTTGTCCACTCTTCAAGGTTTTGAGTGACGTATATCTTTACGCCTGCATTCATCAATAAGTCTTGGAAAGCGCGATTATTGATAAATGCCTCATGCTTGAGCGGACTAATGAGCATGGCTGTAATGTGCTTTGCACGTATAATGGCTAAGAGGTCTTGCTTCGTAGAGTAAACATGGCGTCCCATTAGACGTTCGCCAAACCGATTGTCGCTATCGCCCACATAACCTTCAATTAAGAATTGCACGGGCTTGGTATTGCACGCATTATTGGTTAAGGCGATGGCTCCTTCGTGTGTGCCATACACCAAAGCGTGCTGCGCTGTACTACCTATCAAAGCATCTTCGTAAAGCAACTTGATAAGAATACGACTGGTACACATCATTGACAACGTACCTATATATACTGCAATAGTAAGACGTCCCGTTATGGGATAGAAGATACTCTCAAGCGAGAAAGTGCAAATAATATAATTAAAGATGAGTGCTAACACAAACGACATAAGTTGTGCATACATCACACGCAACAGATCAATAAACTGCGAGTAGCGCAATATGCCTGAATAGGTGTGAAACACTCTAAAACTGATGATGTTAAACACGCCAAACATCAAGAACGTATGGCACAACGTGTACCAATTCGTCATCATCTCTGAAACGGGGTGGCGAAGCCAGAATATGAAGAGTCCACTAAAGAAGCAGACCACTAAGTCAAATACAACAATGCACCAATAGGGCAATGCTGACTTGCTAAAATACCAATTAAAAAATCTATTCAACGTTCTCATAACTTAAAGATAGGTAAGCAACTTTTTACAACGTTGCTTTTATAAGGTTTTACTAAGCGGAAATCTAACATTTCGGTTTTTAGTTTAGAGTTCATGAGGTTATAAAGCTATATCACGCTGATGTTCAACTAAACTAACTTATAACTTTATGATCTCAAAACGCAAAGCTACCTATTTTAAAATTCTCATTTTACTCAATTCGCTCAAAAGTTGTACACGTTCTACTGCAAGTTTGCCTTGTTTAATTAATCGTTGGTTATACTTCCACCAATTTAGTAGGCCGCGATTTTCAACTTTTTTCTTATTAGGCAGGTGACGATAGGTCTCGACAAAAGCCTTTAGCGCATCATAGTTGGCATTCCACTTGTCCTCACTTTTACCCATTGTGTATTTGTTCTAACAATGCGCTTTTTAGTTTGAAGATCATTGGTTATAAAGTCACACCACGTTGATAATCAACTATACTAACTTTACGACCTTAAAACGCGAGACTGCTTATTCTTAGAAATAGTCTAAATATTTAGGCTACAAATATACAATATATATATATATCATTGTACACCATCAGTGCTAAGTTAAATAAGTCCAATGTAAATCATGTTATCGAGGCAAAGATACACAAAAATTAACGAAATAAAAAATTTTATTTCTTAAAATGTAAAATGGATAAAATTGGATAAGAATTTTGACGCTGTAATGAGTGGTGAAGGTAGACTGCAATTTATCTGCCTAATTGGGGGGCGCGCCCTCACCTGGGGGCGACGCGTCCCCGCGTCGGCATTGCCAACTTGGGGCTCGATG
>OBII01000641.1_pt1 | contig 13129 bp, 8 predicted proteins | sample 2433771 | NCBI WGS metagenome assembly OBII01 (sample SAMEA2452127, study PRJEB22498) | human gut metagenome | biome: human feces; feature: human gut; material: feces | place: Australia | collected 2012
AGCAGGGTAAGCTCGGCTTCTGCCTTGTTGATACGCCCGAAACTCTCGCCCACAAACTGCTCCTTGAAGTTCAAATCAGAATTCTGATTGGCTGCAGATACAGAAGATGATGTGGAAGCAGAATCCTCAGGAGCATCTTCTCCTTCTATCGTTATCTGATTCTCCTCGTTCGAAGTATCAATCCACGTTATCGGATGGTCATAATCCAATACGCTCCGGTATTTGATCTGTGGCGCACTCTCCACCTTGCCCCCGTAGAACCAGTCGCTGGAGAATCGCATGATTTCATCGTTCATGCGGTATTGGATTTTCAGCAGGGTTACTACCTCGGGCTTGTTTTCGGCGATGCGCTCCATCAGGGTCTTGCCCAGTCCGGCTCTTAATGCCGCAATACTCTTTACGGTAGGCGGCAGCTGACAATGGTCGCCTGCCAGAATCACCCGGCTGGCTCTTTTCATCGGAATCCAGCAGGCAGCTTCCAAAGCCTGCGCAGCCTCGTCGATAAACAGGGTGCCGAACTTCATGCCTTCCAGCAGATGATGGGCAGAACCTACGAGGGTACAGGCGATGACACGCGCCTCGCCAAAGAGTTCTGCGTTGATGCGGAGTTCTATCTCGGCAGCACGGCTCTTCAGCCTGTCCATCTTCTGATGATAGTTTTCGCTACCCTTCTTTCTGTTCTTTCTTAATTCCCTGATTGCCTTGCGGATTGCCCAAAGCTGAGGGTAATCAGGATGGCTCTCAAAGCGGCGCTCGTAGGTGAAGCCCAGCATCTTGTCGTTCACGCGGGTCGGGTTTCCGATACGGAGCACGTTGATGCCTCTATCCACCAGTTTTTCTGAAATCCAGTCTACCGCCATGTTGCTCTGTGCACACACCAGAACCTGGCTCTCGCGCATCAGGGTTTCGTTGATGGCTTCTACCAGGGTTGTTGTCTTTCCGGTTCCCGGAGGTCCGTGAACGATGGCAACATCCTTCGCCCAAAGCACCTCGTTTACCGCTCTTTCCTGGGTAGGATTGAGCCAAGGGAACTTCATCGGTTCGAAGGAGAATCTTCCTGCCTTCTGATGGGAATAGAATAAATCGCGGAGATAAGCCAGACGGTTGTTCTTTGCCTTCATCACGCGGTCCAGGGCCTCGAACATCAGTTTGTAGCTGGTTTCGTCAAAGGATAGCTGTACGCCGATAGGATCGGTTGACTGCTGAAGTTCGAGCAGAGGGGCAGAGTCGGGTACGGTAATCACCATTCTGTCGCCATCTACATAACTCACGGTTCCGGTAAAGGAGAAATATTTTATACTTTGAACTTTGAGATTTGAACTTTGAACTTTATGATTAGCGTCTGAAGGGTTTTCTGACTGCTGGAGGGCTGTGTTGCCCTGGTTCTCATTCTTGCCCATCTTCTTGACCATAAAGAACATGACGGGGCGACCGAACTCAAAATTGTGCTCGATATCCTGGTCAGAGGTTCGGAAAACCTCTATGGCTGTCTGGTTCAGCGAATTATAAAAGCTCTTTCCCACCTGTAGCGGGAACCAGGCATCACCTCGTTTCACTTTCCGCTGCATTCCCATCTGTTCGGTAAGCTTGCGGAAGGCTTCTTTCTCGGTATAATACTCCAGCTGGAGCAGGGTGCGTTGCTGCAATAATGCCTGAATTGGTGAAATCTGTTCCATATAGGGTGCAAAAGTAGCGTATTTCTGCCGAATATGGAAAGAAAAAGAGATAAATATGTTTAAAGTTTCTGCTTTATTTATCCCAAAGCTGATAGTCGATTACCTTATTGTCGTTAGACTGAATGCTGTCGCTTGCCGAAGATGCAGGCTCTTGGGCATTCTTCTCCAGATAATAATAGCTCCCGACCAGGGCTGCCAGCAGGGCGATGATGAGGGCACAGAGCAGAAACAAGGCGTGGCGGTAACGGGGCGTACAGGACAGGCGTTGGCGCAGTTGGGCGATGTTTTGCGGACGGCTTTGCGGGTCGCGGCAGCTACAGATTTCTGCCATCTTGCTGAGTGCCTTATCGCCCGTAGCCTTGGCCATTTCGCCCAGAACCATGCCCAGAGAATAAATGTCGGCACGCGGTTCAGCCTTGGCGCCCGGCAACATCTGTTCGGGAGCAATATAGCCCGAAGTACCGGCTGGCGATTTCAATACGCAGAAAGAATCGCTATCCGAGAGACCGAAATCGATGAGTTTCACGTTCTGCCCGTTATGGGTAATCATGATGTTAGAAGGCTTCAGGTCGCGATGAATCATCTGTTTGTTGTGCATATATTCCAACGCATCCATCAGCTGTGCTGCAATCTTGCGGGCGAGTTCTGCCGAGAGGGCATTCTTCTTGATGAGCTGTTCCAGATTGTCGCCGTCAATATATTCCATCACCACTACCGTGCCCAGGTTGTCAACCTTTTCCAGGTCGATGGTACGGCAGATATTGGGATGTTCCAGCTGCTGGCCTATTTCAAACTCCTTGGCGAGTGCCTGTCGGTAAACAGGGGTGTAGAGGAAATCGTTCTTGAGACATTTCAGCATGAAACGCTTGCCGTATTTGGTGGCTGTAAAGATGCGTGTATGACCCGAAATAGACACGTAGCATTGGTGGAGATTGCTGAATGCATCCTCCACAGGCAAAGGGTTTGATTCGCTCATCTCCTTGCTGATATCTTCGGTAAATCCCGATGTTGTTTTCTTCTTCTTTTCTTCTGTTTTCTGCATGCTCACGGTTTCCTCTTTTTTTGATTTCTGTTGTTTTATTTCTTGTTGATGCTGATGACGGTAAGTCCGCCGTTTCTGCCGGCTACGAACGAGGCTGTACGTTCGCCGCCGCGCTCGATGTAAAGCAGAAAGAGGGGCTGCTCCTTGATGAAACAACCTGTTACGAAGCGGTCGCCTGGCAGCAGCTTGCTGTTCTCTGATTTCTCTATTTCATAGGTACTGTCACCCAGATAGCGGAGCAGCAGCAGACGGTTGGGACTCCATCCGATAGAAACGAGGGAACCTTCACGCAAATCGCTGCTTACAAGCTGGTTTGCCTTGAAGAACGAACTGTTGTACTTGGTGCTGGTCTTGAGCCAATGGGTAAATTCCATGTAGCTCTTATGTCCGATGTATTGGGAAAGCACATCGAGGGTTACCATGCGCGGCTTATGATTGTCGCTCACGTATCCATAGAGTCGTTTGAGGGTGGATGGAGAAACAGTTCCACATGTTTTCTTCTCCAGGTAGAGTGAAAACTCTTCGAAGTCGGTTGTCGTGGCAAGAATCTTGCCGTATTTCTGTTCTACGAGCGATTTGAGCTCTTCTATTTCGGGTGTTGTCATAATTTATTCTTTAACAGTATGAATGTTCGACAATTTTATTCTTCAACGATATGGGTGAATTTGCCCCATATCTTATGGTTCTGATACCCCTTTTTCATGCCTGCAGGAACGTGGACCACGCAGGTGGTGAAGAAGTTGGCTACCTTGTTGGAGAAGGCATTTTCTTTGCAGTAAGGTATCGTGGAAGCTGAAACATAGAGGTCGGTAAGTGGACTTTCATCGAAAGCGTAGTTGCTGATATGTTCGGTTTTTGCTCCCAGATATACTTTCGTGAGCTTCCGGCAACCTTGGAAAACGCCCGTAGGAATCAGCTTGATGCCTGCCCCGAGATGTATTTCCTTTATCTGGCTGTCCATGAAGGCACCTTGTCCTAATGTTTCAACGTTGTCTGACAGATAAAACGTCTCGATGCTGCATTCTCTGAAGGCGTAGGCGCCGATGGAAGTAAAGGCGGCGGGAAGAGTGTATTTACCCTTCTTGCCCATCGGGAACCAGACGATTCTGTTGCCCTCTGCATTCAGCAGCACGCCGTCCTGACTCTTGTAGTAAGCGTTGGCAGGCGAAACCGTAATGGCTTCGAGCACCTTACATCCGCTGGAAGGGAGAATGCTGCCTGCTGAGGCTGGAATCTCTATCTCGCGGAGCGAAGTGCAATCGGCAAATGCATCTTTCCCGATGGTGGTTGCATCGGCAGGAAGAACTACGTGGGTGAGTTTTTCGCAACCGGCAAATGCGCCTTGCACAATCTGGTTTTCTGCAGCTTCGTGATGATAAGGACCTACCATTCCGCCTGCTGCGAGGTGAACGTCGGTAAGGTCTATATCCGAGAGTTTGCCTGGGGTGGATGCATTATTATTGTCGCGCCCCATCATCAATCTCAGACAACTTAGGTCTTCGCCGTTCAGGGTTCCGGCTATGGTCAGCTGGGTATAATCGTAAAGATGATTGCCCATCAGCTGGGGCAGTTCGCCTGTTTCGTTTAGCGTAATGGCGTCGCTCGTATTATATTTGATGGCGGTTCCGAGGGTTTCTCCTACCGTATTCCGGGCGAAAGGCAGAAACTCGTAGTGGGCATTCCGCTCCAGATTTCCGATGCACAACTTGATTTTTCCCTTCTTTCCGTCAAAGTTTTCTGCGATGCATTTCTGCTTGTTGTCCGGCTCGCTGGTCAGATAAACGTAGCATCCGGTTTCGGTCATCGGTTCGCCACCATCATCGGTTATTTCGTAACTTACGAAAGCACTCATCGGTCCGTGACTCAAGAGCGTTTCCGATGTAAGTTTCGGACTCATATTGGGCAGGGTGGTGAAACTCATCATGTTGCTGGTTGTGGTTGTTCGGCCGTTGTTGCCCTGTAGCATATAATAATAGGTAGTGCCCGCTTTGAGTCCCGTCAGAACCAGCGAGACGTCAGTTCCCTGGGCATGAACCTCGCTGGTATTGAGGTTCATGCTCTCCGAAGTGCCGTATCTGAACAGGAGTTTCGGCATTTCTGTTTCTCCCTCTATGGTGGCTAATCCGTTGAGGGTAGCCTCTGTCCGGGTGATGTGGGTCGCCTCTGTGGTTATCAGGTGCGGCTCCAGATAGGCAGGCTTATCGCTATTGCTGCATCCTGCCATCATCATGCTTCCTATCAGGAGGGCAAGAAATCTGATGCTGCGTAATATGCTTTTTATATTCATTTCTTACTTCTTTTGTTTTCCGATTTTTATACCTATGCCGATGCTGCCCTGCCATTGTTTTCCGGCGATGGTGATGGCTGAGGCTGCGATGCTCACTCTGTTGAACGAGGCGAGCACACCCAGCTGGGCTGCGAAGCCTTTGTGGGTAAGGCCTTCGTTGAGCAGGTATCCGCCTCCGCTGCTCTCGGTCTGCTGCCAGGCTGTAGCGGCTTTGCCGTAACCTACGCCTTCGAAGAGGCAGAAACCATGCGTAATGTGGTGGATGGCTCCAGCGGTAAAGGTGTAGTTCTGGTGGCGTGTATTGCCTGTATAATAAGGCTTGATGCTGCTGCCCGGCGTGTAGCCTTCTTTGTTGCAGGTTCCTTCTGTGCTGCCGATGCGCTTGAGGTTGCTGCTGGCATGGATGAAGAAGCCGTGGCGGCGCATCAGGGCGAAGAAGAGACCGTAGGAAGGTCCGTCTTCATGGAAGGATAACGTGGCGAGCGTGTAGAGGGCGAGTGGCATCTTCTGACGTACTTGCGGTACGGCAATCGTATCTATTACCGTCTTTACCTCTACGATGGTGTCGTGCTTCTCCTGGATGATAGGAGTAAGTTTTGGCAGTTTCAGCTTCAGTTCGTAGGTCATTCTGCTTTCCAGTGGTTTGCTAAACCGGTAGTCGCGGAGCACGCCCCATTCCGGATGCTTGATGGTGAGCAGTTTGGAGCCTTTGGGAAGATAGAGCCAGATTTCGCCCACTTCGTCTTTTCGCGATACGATGCCGAGTGGGGTAGAGAAGGCAAAGTCGGAGGGCGCTTCTACCTTTACCAGGGCGCAAGGCTCATCGTTGAGGTCGCGTACGGGGGTGATAAAGGCACTCACGTCGTTGGGCAACAGGCGGAAACCTGCTACCGAAAATTCCTGTGCCTGGACGGATGCCGACCACAGGCTTAATATGAATAAGAGTATCATCATATTATTCTAAATTAAAGTCTTGTATACTGATTACATCGTCTCCGCTATGTACGATTCCTGCCGGTTGCCAGGTGCGCACGTGGATGAGCGGCATGGACGGGTTGCGGAAATCCCAGAGCAGAAAGAGATAGCCGTCGTCTGCGTAACGGTTGCTCTTGTATTGCTGTCTCAGGGTGACGCCGTAAATGCCGTCCATCGTAGGATGGCGCATGATGCGGAATCCCGAGAACTTCAAGTCTATCTTCTGGTTGACTGTAAATACCTTCGCCAGTCTTGAAATATAGTCTTTCTTCGAGTGAATGGCGTAGGTTACCTTTGCTTCAGCCTGACATTTGTTGTCGTTGGCTGCAGGTTTTACCACGTTTCCTACGATGATGAGTGCCTTGTCGCTAAACACCTGTTTCAGAAAATCAAGATCCTTGGTGGTATAGGCTGTGCGGAAATGTTCGCAGTAGTTGAGGATGGTGCGGCGGCGTCTGGCATCGGTCTCTGTGAGTTTGCCCTGCATGATTTTCGAGGCTTCCTTGTAGAAAGGATTCGACTGCGCCATCGCCTTGAGATCTACCTGCGAAAGATGGCTGGTCTTTCCTGTTTTTGGTGCGTTCGCTTGCCTGTTTGCCTGTTCTTCCGGTTGATAATCAGCCGAAGTTTTTGCGGTTTCTTCCGCCTCTCCATTCATCAGCATCTGCGCCTGCTGCCTGTTGTCTTCTGGAATCGCATTCTTGTTGCTTTCTGTGAATACGACCATACCCTGGCGGTCGATAAATCCCTCTCTCTTAGAGTTTTGCTCGCGGAACCGGAGCTGCCCGTTGCGGTAACGGGTATCTAGCAGACAGCCACGCAAAGGGATGGCAAACAGCTCGTTGCCGTCTGCATCTTCTACCACGTATCGCTTGCCTTTCGCGCCGTTGTCCTTTTCTACAAGTTCCAGTCCTTCGTTCACTCCGTATCGGGTTTCCTGACAGTCGCCTTTATAAACGGCAGAGGGTAGCAGCCACAAGGCTGCCACCCATCCTCCGAGAAGGAGTGCTAGAAGGGATAATATCAATACCGTCTTCTTCATCGATAATTCTCTGTATTTTTATCATGCATAGCCCTTCGGGAGAAAGGCTTTCTTACTTATTTCCCCCAGTTCTGAATCTCGCCGCCTATCTCTATCTTCACCTGGTCTGGGTTGTCAGAAATAATGAAGTTGACAAGATGTTCGGTTCCGGGTTTAAACTGGAATCTGCTCTCGTAGAGATAACTTACACCTTTCATTACCACTTCGATGAGTGGTCTTCGGTTTTCTATGCGTTGAGGCACGATGATTGCCGAATAGATGTAGTCGCTCTCCTGATGGGCGATGATGCTCTGCTGGGTTCCCTTCACATAACGGGTTGCCACGCCTGCCTGAAGGTCGATGGTGGCTGTAGGTACCGTGCTGTGGATGGTTACCTGGGCATGGGTAGGCATTTCTCCCTCAAAGTCTTCGCCCTTGATCAGGCGTATCTTGAGCTTGCTCATGATGTGCTTGAAGTTGAGGCTGATAGGGGAGTTGGATGCCTGGATGTCCTTGCTGGTGGCAAAGAGCAGGTCGCTTGCCTCGTAACCGCCGGGTGCAGTTGCCGTCTTCGGGGTACTCTGGTCGAGGGCTACGCTGAAAGGCTGGTCTGTCGTGCTGCTTACGCCCTGTATGTATGGGTAGTAAGCGTAGGCGTTGTAGGTGCCTTCGTCCCAGTAGAGGGTACGGGCGGCTTCCCATTTGCTGCCATCGTAGGTGAGCGCTTCGTTGTTCACGAGATTGCCGCCTATTTCGAGTGGAGCCTTGCTTTCTGCCACGTAGAGACCTATCTTGTCGTTTGACTCGAAACTGGTTGCCGTGGCACGGCTCTGGCCAGGATAGTTTACGGCAAAAGTCATCGGCGTAGATTGGGCATCCTTGTAGCGGGAGGTTGTTTCCACCTCCTCGCTACATGAAACCATTCCTAATATAGCCAACGCAAAACTGGCGTATCTTATTATATGTTTCTTCATTTTTTTTCTTGTTTTAATGGTCCATACTCTGATTTTTCTGGCATCCGTCCTTAGCGATGCTTTCTAACCTTTGCCATCTTCAGCGGACTGCCTTTATGGAAGATAGGAGCATGCTGGTAGGTTCCGGATGTGCGCTGGTCGCCATCGCCGCCGAAAGCACGGCTCTCTACGATTCCCGCATCCCGCTTGTCGTTCTTCACGAAGTCTTCGAAACTGTAGGTTTCTCCGGCATAAGCCTTGATGCGCTTCACGATACTCTCACGGCTGATGGTGCTGTAGTAAGGAATATCGTTGTTCATGCAGGAGTTCGGCTCCGAACGGAATACGCCTCGGTTGTGCATGTAGCCTCCCTCGTAGATGTCTACGATGTCGCTATATCGGTCGTCGAAAATCAGATGACTCCAACCTACGCTATGCATCTTGCCGGTAAGTTCCAGGTTGTCGTACCAGCCGAGTGACTTGGCTCCGTTGAATTCAAGAACGTGTCCGCAGCAGGTGCAGTCGCAGAAATCGATGAAGGCGTTGTGATAAATGTACTCATCGCCCAACTTTCCGAATCCGTGTCCGCCTGCCTCATGCTGGATGACGCCGCGGGTATCGAGTGGATAACCATAGGTACTCTGAGGACAGAAGGCTATTGCCGAACCGTCTTCCCACATCTGGCAGATGCCGCCGTAATCGGTAGAATTAGGAACCATGATGATTAGGGTCTGATTCAGATTGCCCTTGTTGACGGTTGGAGCGCCCAGAGCATAATCGAATACTTCGTCATAATCTGCCTTCAATCCTACGCCACCGGTAAAGGTGGTATTGAATCGGTTGTAGCGGATGGTGTTCACGGTTCCTACGCCCGATTCCGTAGAAAGCGGAATGGCGGTATAGACGTTGAAGTAATCACGATAAGTCTTGTAAGGTTCGATACCGAAGAAATACTCCACTTCCTGCTTGATATCATTCAGATATTTGCCGCTGGCAATATCCTTTGCATTAAAGCCGTCACCGAGCAGCACGATATTGATTCCACCATTGTTGCCCTTGGTAGCCTTCTGCAGGGTAATCCATTCGTCCTCGCCATATTCATAACCATACTGCGAAACGCTACATTCGTGGGTGTAGTCTTTGTCCTTCAGTCGGAACACCACCTTTCCATCACGGCTATCAGCATTCTTAGCCATTCCCTTGATGGTCAAAGTAACTTCAGTTTTCTTGTTGCCGCTGGCAGGAGAAACCTCACACCAGTCTGGCTTGCTGGCTACTTCCCATTCGCCCTCGGCGTTAATCACCAGTTTCTGCTTATGCTCCGTGCTTAAAGCGCAGGCTACAGATGGGCGGCAAACGAGCTCGTGGTGAGCTGCGATACGCTTGAAGTCGCACCAGCCTGGTGCTGCCTGATATTGGGAAATGGCAGACTCAGGAACTTCGAGAGTGAAGTTATCCTTGGCTACGCCATCGAAAGCGTTATTGAGAACATTGGCAGGCATGTCGCTCTTGCATACGATGCTATTGATTCCGTAACATCCTTCAAATGCGCTGGTTTGAATGGTTTCCATACTTTCTGGGAATACCAAACCTTCTATACTTCTACAATTACAGAAAGCCTGCTCACCAATGCTTTGCATACCTTCAGGAAATTCAACGATTCCCATTAATCGCCAGCAAGATCCATCTCCATCAGTATCTCCAAAGACTTTACGGCCAATACTTTTTAAAGAGGATGGCAGTTTTAGTTCACCAGAGAAGTCACAGCCAGCAAACGCATAGTTTTGTAATACTACAAGATTTTTTGGCAAATCAATTTCTCCTCTAAAGTGTGTTCCTCTGAAAGCATATTCTCCAATGGCTGTAATGCCATCATGGAGTGTTAGCGTTCCATTCATTCCTCCACAATATTCAAAAGCATTGTTTGGAATTTTCTGAAGACTTTGAGGTATGCTTAGACTGCCACTTAGATTTTTACATCCCCTAAATGCATAGTCTCCTAAAACCGAAAGCTTTTCAGGAAGGCGCAATTCGCCATATAGACCTTCACATCCTTGGAACGCATCGCCTTTGATACATTCTAGATTGGATGGTAATATCAACTCACTATTGAATCCGCATTGTGAAAAAGTTCCTCCATACCACCATCTATTGTCTTTGCGCCCTATGTATTTTAATGTTGATGGAAATGAAATTGATCCAGTCATGGCACGACAGTTGAAAAAAGCACCAACTTCAATTTCTGTAACACCTTCTGGAATAATTAATGAGCCTGTTAAGTTTTGGCATTCACCGAAAGCTGCAATGCCAATCTTGGTCAGCTTATCAGGTAAAACCAAGAGGTTTAAAGTATTTTTCCCATACATTGCTAGACATGGAATTTGGTAATCATCGTATTCTATGTCTCCACCATTGCCTGCATTCAAATAACCCATGGCTTTTTTTATAATAACTTCCTTGAGATTTATAGCTGATAACATTTCCATAGAATCTCTCATGAAGTAAAAATCCTGGGCATTAATCTCACCCGTAATCTTCAGATTCTTAATCTTGGTATAGTCCTTATTAGCCGCAGTAATGGCTTTCTTCAAACCTCCAGGAGTAGAGTTGATGACAATATACTCCTTCGCCGTAGCATCATGACTTACCAAATCATTCTCCCAAGGAGTAATGCTTTCGCTTACTAAAGTCAGCTTGTAAGCGCCGCTTCCGGTCTGCTTATCTACTTTGATACCGAAGTTCATCATCTTGCCAGCCACATAGGTAAGTGCTTCGTTCTTAGTGAACTTATAAGGTACGCCACCAATAGTGATGCTGAAGAGAGTTGTGCCGGCAGCCACGGTTTGAGGAACCACGATGGTGCGCCACTCGTCGTTAGTACGAGATGGGATGGTCATGGTGTTCTCTACAGCACCTGCAGTCTTGATTTCGCCAGTAGAAAGGTTGATGCTTGCCTTGCGGGCTACGTTGGCTGTCAGAACAATCTTCTCCAGATTCGCCCATTCGCCCTCGGCAAAACCGGAACCCTGAATCAGGGTAACACGGGCATTCGACATGCGATGCGCCATAGGCAAACGGATTACGCTGGTGGTAGGAGCCACATCTGACACCTTGCCCCAGAGAAAATCGCTCGCTTCGTAGCCACCCATTTCGCCATTCTCGGTTGCCTTGCTCTGGTCTTTCTGTACTTCAAACTGATAATCCTCTATGCTCTCAGGATTGGCAAAAGGATAGTAGCCATACACATCAATATGCGTATGCTTGTCTTTCCAGAAAAGATCATAAGCGGAGTTCCACTTATAGTTAGGCTCATCGAAAGTGTGGCGTACATTATCGCCACGGTTGCCGTTTACCTTCAAGGTTCCCGGCTTGTTTCCCTCGTAATCTACGATATAAACGCCCATCACATCGCCGTTGCAGAAACCGTTGTCGTTGACGCGGGTTACGGCAAGCTGGTCGATATCGCCCGAAAGCTGGATGCGGTTGCTGTCGTGCTGCTCGGTCTTGTCGCCGAAGAAGTCATCGCTACAGCCCGTCAGGAGCATGGCTCCTGCCGCAAGCAGATATAATAAGGAATGTTTTACTCTTTTCATAAATAATTCTTTTAGGGGAGATGACCTTTCTCAGTCAGAAAGATCATCTCGTATTATTTCTGGATAGAAAATCGTCCGTTCTGTTATTCGGCTGTTCCGCCATAGTCAATACCGTCGTCTTCCCACTTGCTGATGTTTACATTCACGCCGTTGCTGGTCTTGCTGAGCGTAACGGTAAACTTATGCTTCTTGCCAGCCTCGAAAGCGGAAAACTGGGATGACTTGGGGAGATTGAAATCTCTGCCGTCAACATTTACGGTAATGAGATTTCCTTCGCCTACGGCTTGCGGAATGATGAGCGCCTTGTAGCTGTTGCCTTCTTCCTTGAGCGGAATGAGGTCTTTATCATCGCCCTTGGCTGTTACGGCACCTGTAGAAAGATTGGCTGTAGCCTGTGTCTTTAAGCGGTTGATTTTTACGCTAATCTTGGCTGCAGCAAGCGAAGCCTCTGTAAATCCGTTTCCTGCCACGAGCTTGATAATCATCTGGCTCAACACGTGCCTGGCTTCTATCTTCACGGCGCTTTCTGTAGGAGCCGCATCTGTAGTCTTGCCTATCAGAAGTTCGCTAGCCTTGTATTTTTCCGTTGTGCTCTGGTTTGCATTTATGGTCCAAGGCATCGCCTCTATGTTGCTGATAGTGGCTGTGTATGGATAATAAATGTAGAAATCGGCATGGGTGCTGTTGTCTTTCCAGTAGGTTGGTGATGCTGCCTTCCAGGTTCCATCGTAGGTAAATTTCGTGTTGTCTACATGGTTACCTGTTGTTTGGAGTGTTGCGGCAGAGTCATCGGCTTTATGGTTGACAACAAACAGTCCTATCTGGTCTCCCGTTTCAAAAGCCAGATCAGTAGCACGGCTTATCGAAGTGCTGATGCTGATAGGCACTTTTGCTGAAGGGGTTGGACTAGGTGTAGGGTCTAATTCAGAACCTCCACCGGAACATGCGGTTAATGCGAGGAGCATGCTCCCTACGATTGCTAGATACTTCTTCTGTTTCATGATTTCTTCGTTTTATATGATTACTTTTTCTAGGTGTATCTGGAACTGTTAGTTTCATTTACTTTGCAAAGGTAGAAAAAAAAGTGGTATTATACAAGTTCATAATGGTTCATATATGGAAAAAGTTGCTAAATAACATATTTTCAGGGGATAAACAGAGAGTGGAGTCAAAGAAAAAAGGCAGTTTCCTGCTTGTTGGAAACTGCCTTTTTCTTAAAAGTGGGGATTGCCCGTCAGTTTTATCTGATGATTGTCTCATCTGTTTTATCTGATGATTTTCATTACATCTTCTATGCTACGGTTGAATGGTCCGTTGTGCTCCAGTTTGATGGTACACATGGCAGCAGCAAACTTTCCGGCTTCTACCGGATTGGCTCCCTGCAGACGCTTGTAGAGATAGCCTGCCGAATAGGTGTCGCCACATCCTGTAGCATCTACTACTTCATGAGGAGAGTAGGCAGGAATATCGTAGAAAGTATCATCTACATAAACCAGAGAGCCCTCGCTTCCCAGCGTGATGATCACTTCGGCTACGCCCCAGGCATGAATCAGCTTGGCGGCTTCCTTCGGGTCCTTCAGTC
>OBII01000643.1_pt1 | contig 13121 bp, 15 predicted proteins | sample 2433771 | NCBI WGS metagenome assembly OBII01 (sample SAMEA2452127, study PRJEB22498) | human gut metagenome | biome: human feces; feature: human gut; material: feces | place: Australia | collected 2012
AGATGTTCGCCATAGCCGATAAGTTTAGGTTCGTTACGCGCAAGGCTAATGGCGAAATAGAAAGCACGCAGTCGTTTGCGGAGCTTGTAATGTCCGTAGATGGGCTCAGAACAACGGTCAAGAACAACAAGAGCGAGGTGGACGGACAAATATCAAAGATTAGCTCGCAAATCACACAGACAGCAGGCAAAATCACTACGCTTACCAACGAGCAGACTGCGATGGGAAATAAAATATCAAAGATTGAGCAGTCAACTGAAAAAATCTCGCTACAGGTTGAAACGACCACGAACTTGAAGAACTGCATCGTCGGCTCAGCCCTGCGTCCATGGGATGACATCGTGAAGATTGCTGCCGGTCTCTCGCAGGTAGTGAATATAATAAACGGTGGCGGTGTTGGCGGCTCAAACTACGCAGTATTCAATGCGCAGGGAGCGACTGCGAACACATGGACTGGTCTATACTTCAAAGATGTGCGTGTGACACCTGGCAAAAAATACATCTTCAGTGTTTGGGTGAGGGTCATAAGGGCAACAGATAGCGGTGCGTATTACACAATCAAACGCTTCGATAATGGTGTCGCAGGTGCAGTTGTCGAATCGAAAAACTATCCCAATATTGTTGGTGACTGGACACTATACACGTCCCAAATAACAGTGCCCAGTGGTTGCTCAAGGCTACTGATAGAAACAGCTATTCGCAAGAACGGTACTATCAATCTGTGTCGTCTGATGCTCATGGAGGGTACAGAGTATGGTGGCTGGAGCCTTTCGCCTTACGACAAGACAGAGGCAGGCAAGCTGGAGACCGACTTAAAATCTACGGGCGTTGACATCGAGAATGGCAAGATAACGGCAACTGCGGACAAGTTCGAGGTGCGCAACAACAGCGGTGTGGTGACGGCGAGCGTGAACGATAATGGTTTACTGGAGGTTAACGCGGGATTGTTTAGTGGTTTTGTCAGAAAAAAGTTGACGGTCATCACGCCGGAGAACATCGGACAATACACCATACCTTCCGCTCAACTTGGTTACGTAGTTTTCGATTTCGCAGCCGCAGGCTCCTTTGTTAGTTTTGAGGGTGATTTTAGGGCGGTGTATGGTAGCGACTACCCTACAATTATTCTGCCATATACCAATTACAGTAGCAGCACAAGACCAAATTCGGTTCCTTTCGCGCAGACAGCACCATACTTAGACCAAAAGTTTATTGTAATAAATAAAGCAAACACCTCTGTAGTGATAGTTGGCGGCGGCACAATAAATAAAAGAGGTAGTACTACCATTGGAACCTCCAGCCTTCCGAACGAGGTTGGAACAAATCAGTCGGCGATTGTAACGTGCACCCTCAAAACTACCACTAAAAGCAGTGGCAATAGCTGCACAATAGTATGGGATGGCTATGTTTATGGATAATTTAAAAGAACAATATATGAAGAAAATAGTTAGAGGCAATGATTTCACGTTGCGCATACCGGTAAAAAAGATAGTCAATGGTGAACAGGTATCGTTCCCGTTGACTGATTGCACTGACATCGCGGTGCACGTCGTTAGTCAGTACAAGCGTACCGCACTCCCCTACACCATCGACAAGGAGTCTAATGATGTGCTCTTGGCTGACGTTGACGGCACGACACTGTCGTTAGGCACTTATGCCTTGGAGGTGACGGGCGTATCGGAAGGTGCCAACTGGCGAAGCTATGAGTATGAGCAGTTCGCCATCGTTGACAACAACGCAAGCAGCGATACCGTGTTTGAGACAACACAGCCCGATGGCGACACCAACATCGAGGACGGCAACGGAGATAATGCAAACAAGGGCTGCATGGATGTAAAGATTGAAGGCTTTGCCGTAGATACCGCGCTTGTTGTCCTTCCTCCTGTATCCTCGCGAGCAACCATCATCGAGCTTATCGCCAATGCCGACGCTGCCATTGCTGCGGTAAGAGAAACGGAAGCAGCCGTCAAGGCAAGCGAGGATGTGCGCGTGGAGAGCGAAACACTCCGTCAAAGCGCAGAAGAGCAGCGTGCGGAGAGTGAAGCTACACGTCAGACAGCGGAGACACAGCGTGCGGAGAGCGAAATGGAACGTGTAGCCAACGAGGAAGCGCGAAAAGCCAACGAGGAAGCACGTGTAGCAGCCGAGGAACAGAGAGCAACTACTTTTACGGAGCTTTCGGCGGCTGTAAATGCTGCGGTTGGCAAGGCTGATGAAGCTGTAAAATCCGCCAACGCCGCGATTGATAAGGCAAACGTCGCAGAGAGCGAGCGTGCAGAAGCCGAAAGACAGCGTGCCGAAGCGGAAGCTACACGCAACCGCGAGGAGGGCATACGTCAGGAGTCAGAAACTGAGCGTGTGCGACAGGAAACAGCGAGAGAAGCTGCGGAGACAACTCGTCAGAACGCAGAGGTGGAGCGAGAAAAGGCTGATGCCGAGCGTGAGAGACGTGCGTCCGAAGCAATATCCGACACGTCTTCTGCCGCAAAAAACGCCGCTGACGCAGCAGCTGTGGCAACAGAGACAGCCAAGAAAGCTATGGTTGCGACTACAGAAGCAGAGAGGGTAAACGTCGAGCTAAGAGACAACGTGCTCGTAGTGACCGACAGAAATGGCGATGTCAGCACTCTCGACTTCGAGCAATGGGACTTGGAAGAACGGGTGAATATCACCATGACGACATCTGTTGCTGGAGTAAGCGTGAAAGGTGTGGCGGTAAACGTCTTCCTTAATGGTTCTTCGGCATTCACAAAGTACACCACGGATGCTGACGGCAAGGTGTCGTTCGCAATCCCGAGAGGAACGATGTACAGAATAGCTTTCCAGGAGCTGAAAGGCTGCGACCCACTTCCCTCTCTTACCTATACCGCCGCACTGAGAGTACGCGACATAAACGTGGAGTATAAGCCGATAAGCGACGAGAAAGCCTCTGTGATAGTGACGATAGACAAAGCGGAAGACGGAAGTGTAAGTCCGTTCGGAGGCGTGGCAGTGACCTGTGTCATTGATAACGGCGACACCATAACAACGGAAACAGACAGCGAAGGAAAGGTAACATTCCGTATTCCATACAACAAGAAGTATAAGATTACCGCGGCTCAGAAAGATGGCTACTACGCTTTTCGTGGCGTATATGAGAAGAATAATGTGGCAGATGTGGCAGAACATAATCTTTACTTCCACTACTACCCTACTACGTCAGGCGTGTTTATTCTTGACGCTACTGGAGCGCAATATACGGCGGATGAATGGCAGGCGGCTGGCAAGACCGCGGAAGAAGCGGTCCTCATAAAACTCGTGACGCAGAACCTCGCCAATGGCAACAACTGCTTCGGCTTCTCGCCCGCAGCCTTGCAAGCTGGCTATCCAAACAAGCAGTGGTGTACACAGAATGTGCAGTTCAACAACATCCCTCCAAACGGCAACAATGTAAAAGATGCACTGTACTACAATGGCGTAAAACAGTCAAAACTTGTGCGCGAAGAAGCGGAAGAGCGTGGATTGTCTATACCTCTATTCACTTACGCCTATGAGCAGACGGTAAACTTGGCGGATGTTCAGTTGCATGGCTTTATTTTGACGATTGGACAGATGACGGAAGCGAATGTGAACACAACTCTTGTGGACGAGGTGGTAACGATGCTGCATGGCAGTAATGCAAAATTATTCAGTTCGTTATTCTCTCAATGGAAATGGACATCGACGCAGTACAATGCTACGAATGCCTACTTCTTTAGGGCCAGTCCGAGCGGCAGCATCAAGTCGAGCAGCAGCATGGCTCTGCCGGTCTTCGCTTGTTAATCTCTTTATCTCTTTATCTCTCCGCTCGCCGTCTGCGGCGAGCGGTCGACAAGAAAAGAGGGTAAGCAAAATAAATATATAAAAACATATAAAAATGGCATATACGGAGACTTTGTTTATCTACAAGGACACTTATCTGCTCTGCAAACTCCTGCTTCAGTACAGCAAGAATGTGAGTCGCATCATTAGATATGGTGCTTACGAGATTGCTATCAGTAAGGCTTGCACGGCTCTTGATGTCGTAAGACGCATCAACGAGAGTTTTGAGGGTAGAGAGGAAAACTTGCATGAATATATCCTGCTTATGTCGGAAGTCAAGTCGAGAATCAACCTCTTCACCGACGCGGATTTCTTGCCAGTCAAGACTGCGACAAACCTTAATCATCAAGTGGATAAGGTACTGAAAGAGGCGTATGGTTGGCGAAAGACGGAGCGGAATCGCAAAGGTGAGAACCGTGGAGTGTGAACAACACGGGAGAGCCGTCACGAATGTGACAAGGGGTGTTGACACGCAACTCCGAATGGAGAAGTGTTCAGACCGCAAGGAGAAAACACCGAGAACGCAGAACAATGCTACGAATGCCTAAAACTTTAGTGCCAGTCCGAACAACAACAACAAGTCGAACAGCAACATGGCTCTGCCGGTCTTCGATTATCCATACGTGACGATACTCTCCGTGTATGCCAATTTAAACGATAGAAAAATAGATATAGATACGAAGTGAAGGAGTATGTCACGCTCGATTTTGTCTACGAGGCGTATCGCGATTGCTGTAAGCACAAAGGCTCAACCGAGAGCTGTATGGAATACACGACAAAATATATTGCCGAGAATTATCTTCTTTACAAGGAGTTGAACAGTATGACATACACGATAGGTGAGAGTAAAGCCTTCTGCGTTACGAAGCCTGTACTGAGGGAGGTATTCTGCGCTAAGTTTCGTGACCGAATAGTACATCATCTGCTCGCCTTAAAGTTTGGCGATATACTCGACGGAGAGCTGACAGACAGAGCTTACGCCTGTCGCAAAGGTAAGGGTACGGACTACGGCATTGATGATGTGAAAGCACAGATAGAACGTGTGACGGACGGCTACAGGCGTGAGGCGTGGGTATTGAAATGCGACCTGCAAGGCTTCTTTATGAGCATTGACCGTATGCTGCTATACAGACTCCTCGAACGCACGATAAGAAAGAAGTATGACGGCGACGATATAGAATGGTGGCTATGGCTGTGGAAATTAGTTGTGTTGCACGACCCGACAAAAGACTGCGTCAAGGTGGGTGATTTAGGTTTATGGAGTAGACTGCCGAAGAACAATTCGCTGTTTACATGCGGAGAGGGCAAAGGTCTGCCAATAGGCAATCTCCCCAGCCAACTGCTTGCAAACCTTCTGCTCGCCGACTTCGACCGAGAGGTGATTGATAGACTTGGAAGCAGTGGTGGTTATGGTAGGTATGTAGACGATTTCGTTGCGATACATCCCGACAGATGTTTGTTGCATACTATATTACAATGGGCGCGAGAATATCTGCACACGGAGCTTGAGTTGACATTACATCCACGAAAAATAAGCCTACAACGGGCAAGTTCTGGTGTAAGGTTTACAGGAACAATGATACGAAAAGGGCGGTTGCTTCCAAACAAGAGAACGGTAGAACATCTTTATCATGCGGTGGACGAGTTCGGCATAAAAGAAGATCCGCAAGGCGAAGATCTTATAGGATGTGTTAATCGTATTAATAGCCTATTCGGTCTGCTCGTGCATCGTAATACGTATAACATAAGACGCAAAGCATGGCGTATGATGCCACACAAGGATAGGGTATATTGTGTCAATATGACAAAAATTAAAATTAACAATAAATACAAATAAAGACTATGAAGAAAACGATTGGTTTTGTCCGCACGTTCATCCCTGCGGATTTGTTTAAAAAGGAATATGCGTTGGGAGGTTTGACCATCTATCATCTCGACGAGCAGTTGAATGTCGAGATGAGCGCATACGAGTGCTGGGAGTGTTCGGTACGGAGTGACGGATACACGCAAGCCGAGGTTATGGCTGCGTTCGAGGAGTTTAAGGCAAAGCTTGCAGCATCAGAGCTTGCAACTGCGAAGGCGCAGAAAATAGCGGAGATAGACGCTTACGACACATCAGATGCAGTGAATAGCTTCATCCTTAACGGAGAGCGTGTGTGGCTGGACTTTGAGCTTCGCGACCGTGTGTACCAGGGAAACGAGCGTTTACAGCGTATCGGTCGCACGGACACTACGCTATGGCTGGGCTATCATTGCTTCAACTTGAGCATTGAGCAGGCGCAAAATATCATAAGCCATATCGAGGCTTACGCTAAAGATTGCTACAACGTGACGGCGGCACACAAGAAGGCTGTGAGCGAGTTGACGAGCATCAAGGAGGTAGGGAAGTATGACATTACAGTGGGTTATCCTGCACAGCTTAGAATGGAGGTGTAGCATGGTGACGTCGGCTATCATTATACTTATCACCTTTATGCTGTACGTCTTCAATTGCTGCGTGACAACACGGGTGCCCACCATGCTCTCGGAGCTGTACTATCTTATGGACAAAGACTGGTTTTTTCCTGTGATCATGGTGGCACTCGGAGCGTCGTTCTTGCCACTCATGCTCGAAGCAGGCGGCTTGGAGTGCATGGCGTTCCTCACCTGTGTAGGCATCATCTTTGTAGGTGCAGCTCCTGCGTACCTCGACGAGGGCGAGCGCACAATACACAAGTGCGGAGCTATCACGTCGGCAATAGCGAGCGTGGCATGGGCGTACAGCATCAACGTCTTGCCTACCGTTCTGTTTGCCGTGCTTGCAGGCGTGCTCTGCATCAGGAAGCGCCAGTACTGGCTTTTTGTCGTCGAGTGCTGCGCAATACTCAACATCGTAACAACATTATTCATTTAAATCTATAAACATGGAAATAAAAGTAAGACGAATAGCTAAGAAGGAGACATATACAATCGGCAAGATGTATATAGATGGCGCATACGTCTGCGACACTCTTGAAGACAAGGACAGAGGGCTGACATCTAATATGTCGGTGGCGCAGATATGCGGAGTGAAGATTAAAGGCGAAACCGCCATACCGACGGGCAGATACCTCGTCGACATGAAGACGGTATCGCCACGCTTCGGAGGTCGGGCGCAGTACCAGTTCTGCAAGGGCAGACTGCCGCGACTATGCAATACACCTGGCTACCAGGGCGTACTTATTCACTGCGGTAACACAGCAAAAGACACGGAGGGCTGCATCCTTGTCGGTGAGAATAAGGAGAAGGGCAAGGTGCTTAATTCAAAGGCAACGTTCAATAGGCTTTATCTTAGACTGGCGATTGCTGACAAGAGAGGAGAACAGATTTGGATAACTATTGAATAACACGAAAACACAATATAAATAAGAAATGGCAGGAAACATCACTACAAGTACAGGCAAGGCTTTCGTGGTCGGCACCATGAGCACGGAAGCACTTACCGCATTATTCGATTTACGCTGGATGCTCGTTCTTATTGTCGTTCTCATCGTCGCCGACTTTTGGTTTGGTGTGTCGGAGAGCCTAAAAAAGCATGAGCACTTCCGTTTTTCGAGAGCAGGCAGAAGAACGTGCAACAAGGCGGTGGACTACGTTACGTATCTCATACTCGGCTCGGTGCTCGGCTTGGCTATCTTCGAACCGCTCGGCTGGGCGAACCACGTAACAACAGCGGCTATCGGTTTGGGCTTCGGGTGCATCTGGGAGATTGACAGCATCGTAGGACACGTATGCGCATTGCACGGCATCAAAAACACGCTCTCTATCAAGCGGTTTATTATTTCGCTTATTAAGAGCAAGAATAAAGACATCGGCGAAGCGGTGGAGGATGCAGTGGATAACAATAAAAATTAACGAATATGGATATAAGAGAAATTCTGATGCTACTGAACTGCATCATCTTGGGAGCGACAACGCTCTTTGTTTTCTACAAGGCAGACAAGCTCGGTGTAGTCGATGAAGGCTACGACGAGGATAAGCGAAACCGACAAGGCGCAATCGGTTGGTTTGTGGCTTCGGTGTTCGTAGGCGTTCTTGCGCTGCCAGTAATGGTGCTGCGTGAGGTTTATCAATGGAAGCGTTATAAGCTACCGGGTATTGAGTGGGACGATATTTGTCGCTACGGCTTCACTATCATCGTCGGTTCTATGCTGCACGTGCTCCTGCTTGTTATGACAAGCTGCGCGACTCCGAAGCCTGTTGTGCTTGAACGGGTAATCAACAAGACGGACACGTTGTATAAGACCAACTACAAAGCAGATACGTTCCACGTACATGACTCCATCTATGTCGAGAGCTACATGATAGGTGATACAATATACAAGACAAAGAACGTGTACAAATGGCGTGACAGAGTGAGCGTGAAGACGGACACGATATACAAGTCTATTCTGCGAGCGGACTCTATTCCAGTGCCGGTGCCAGTTGAGCGTAAGGCTACATGGTGGGAGCGGACGCAGATGTTCGCAGGAAAGATAGCGGTCGGAGCGGTGGTACTATGTTTAATCTCGCTGCTGCTTTGGCTGATACACAGAAGAAGATAATATGTTGATTGGTTAGTTATTAGTTTTTTTAGTTTAAGGTAAATTGTTTTTAGGAGCCTTGCCCGTCCGTGATGGATAGGCAAGGAGTTTAAGTGAACTACCCATGAGCTAAAGACTTGCGTTTTTTACTGTGTTTAAATAAATATAAATAAAGACAACAAAACATACAACTTTGAAAATAAATGACTAACTTGCATCAAATAAAACTAATCAACGTTATATTAAACTAAATAAAATCAATATGAACGATGATGATAAAAGGATGTTTCTTGCTCTTGTGAAGGGTAAGGACATATCGGAGATTATGTCTTTGCTGGCAGAGTCCGGCAATCAGTATTCACGCAAAATACTACGTTTCTTCCGTTGGTTCTGCAAGTGGGTTCCAATACTCATAATGACGGCGCACATGTACGGCGTGTTTGACTTTAGCCGCAATCCAAAGGAGATGTTTGAGGTACACAAGGCGAACTATGCGTGCTATGCGTTCATCTATATCATGGTCTATATACTGCCAATGGTTATAATTCTTGCGTCACGCTTCTTCTGGCTGTGTTGGAAGTATCGCATACCGTTCTTCTACTTCTTCGGTGTCAACTCCATACATCTTGTATATTGGAACTGGTACACGACCAACGAGATGGTAATGGCACACTTTGCAATCATAGCGTTTACGCTGTTGTTGTATATTTACGGAGCTGTCGACTGGTTTTGCTGTAAATCAAAGCTCGGCAAAAGAATGTTCAGTTAAAAAGAAATGCTATGAGAAAGATTTTCGGATACAAGATGCTCGGCACGTTGTTGCAATCGCTTGCCAATTCGTGCTTTCAGGCGGACGAGCAGCAGCGCAACGGCGAGAAAGTGACGGCTTGCGGTATGAGTGACGACGATATAGAAACACTTTGCCAGGACATACTCCCGAATATGCTCAACCCGATGATGAGCGCAGAGGAAGTAAAGGACAGACTTTGCGTTAGCGATGCAACACTCAATAGAATGGTTAAGCGAGGAGAAATACCGAACGGCGAGTGCAAGAAGCGCGGACACACACGATACTGGAAGAAGTGGGACATCCTTCACTTTTTAAAACACAAGAGAGGCAAGTAAAGAGGCTTCTCTTTTTTTGTTTCCATTTCTTTCCAATTCTTTAAACACTGGAAAGAATGGTTTGCTATGTGATAGTACCGACTATCACCTTATATATCTGATTATCAGCGTAATACAAAATCTTTGAGCGTGTTATGGCATTATCCGTCACAACTCGCTAACTTTGCGGTGTAACGTTACAATAGTGTTTAGTCAACTAAGGTAAAATTTTAAAAAAAGATTGTATTATGTCTGAGTCAAAAACTTATGTATTCGGCAATGAAGGTAGCGGACAGGGTGGCATGATGAGTTTGCTCGCTCCTCTGCTTCAACAGAGAGGTCTTGACCCTAATCTTCTCCTTGCCATGAACAAGAACGGCAATGGTTGGGGCGACGGCTTCATGTGGGTAATTTTCCTATTCTTCCTCATGGGTTGGGGAGGTAATGGTTGGGGTGGTTTCGGCAATGGTCGCGCAGGCGGTATTGCCAATGAAATCAACAACGACTACGGTCGCTCGCTCCTCATGGATGCCATCGGTGGAAACAGAAATGCTCTAAGCAACCTTGCTACACAGCTTAACTGTACCGAAGGTCAGATACAGGCAGCTATCTCGGCTCTTACCTCGCAGGTTCAGGGTGTGGGCAATCAGGTCGGCATGAGCGGTATGCAAGTTATCAACGCTCTCCAGCAAGGCAATATGCAGATTGCACAGCAGCTCGCTTCTTGTTGCTGCGAGAACAGACTTGCCACATGCCAGCAGACCAACACCTTGCAGAACGCCATCAACGGCGTTGCGACAAATCAGGAACGCGGTTTCTCAAGTCTTGCCTTTGAGACACAGAGACAGACCTGCGACTTGCATAACGCCATCAAGGACAGCACGCAGACTATCGTCAACGGTCAGAAGCAAGCCGAAATGCGTGAAATGCAGAACAAGATTGACGCTCTGCGCGAGGAAAACTCAACATTCAAGTCGTCGGCTATGACAAGTCAGATTGTAGGTCAGGCGGTCGCTCCTATCAATGCGGTGTTGGCAGGTTTGCAGCAGGAGGTTGCAGGTATCAAGTGCAAGATGCCCGAGACGGCGACTGTACCTTACCAGCCGTTCGTTGCTGTCCCAAACTGCGTAGCAGCACAATACGGACTTTACGGAGTCAACGGAGCTAACGGCTTTTGGGGCTAACCATCTAACTGGAGGAACGACTATGATTTGGGGTTATCCTTTTTCATGGGTCAATAGAAGAGGGTCGGCGGCTATCGGTTCTACCGGTGTGTCGGTAGGCACAAGCGGTGTGGTATTCTCATTCAGGAACCATGCCTTCTTGAATGCCAATTACAGAGGTACGGTATTCGTAAATCTGCGACAGGCGATACCGACAGGCACAACGACCACGCTGCCGATACTCTTTGAGACCAACGGCGTAACGCAGGCTGTCACCAAGTTTGGAGGTGCGGCTCTTACGGTTGCCGACGTAGCCGGAACTGGCGTATATCAGCTCTGGTTCGAGAGAGATACTAACACCCTTCAGCTAATGACGGGTATTGTTTAACAACTAAATTGCGAATTGTATGTTCAGTGGACTAAGAACAAACAGCATATTCTATGTGCTTGAGAAAGGTGAAGAGCCGACATTAAAAATCGGACAGGTGGTAAGCGTAAGTAATCCGCAGCCGAAGTTCCCTACCTATCAACCAGGGCAGTTTTCTGCGCAGCCTATGGAAACGGTTGTGGATGTGAAAGTAAAGCTGCCCGACGGTGAAGCAGAGTTCAAGCAACTGCCTTCAAACGGACAGATTGCCAACTCAGGCGACATGGTAGTAAGCGAAAGTCGCGAAGCGATGATTGCCGAAGTGGAAGCGATGTTACGACACTCGCAGGAGGTGCTTGCAAGCAAGGACTATCACGAAAAGGTGGTGTGTAACTGCGAGAAGATAATGTGTACTCTCAATCCTCAGATTGCCAAAGACAAGGAGCAGGAGCAGAAAATATCTCAGCTCGAAAGCAAAGTCTGCGGCATGGAGGGTACTTTATCAAACATAGAAAGCATGTTGCAAAAGGCACTGAAAAAGTCAAACAGCAATAACTAAAATGCTTGAGCTATGTATATGATTGAAATCACAGAGAACAAGATGGGTGAGCTTGTTGAGAACGTTGAGAAATGCTTGCGCTATGGCGGCAAGGCAATGGCGTGTCTTGACAGCTTGCAGCGTGGCGAAGGTCGATACGGTGAGCGTTCACCTATGCCCGATTATCGCGATGATTGGCGATACGAGAACGAACGCCGTGAGCGCGATATGTACGATGATGACGATGACGGTCGCTACGGAGAACGACGCGGCGGTTATCGCGGTCGCAGACGCTACTAAGTAATTAACCCGACTGGTGGGGAGGTTCGCTTCCCTGCCAGTCCCTTAAAACCTAAATATTATGGGAAGATGTAAGATGCCTTTGGATATGTACGACTTGAAGCCCGAAGGAATGATAGCATATCTAAGATACAACGGCTATCACTTCAACAAGAAGATGTGCGAGTGGGCTGTCAAGCAAATGCGAATGATTAGTCCAACTACAGGCAAGGAAGAACGTTTGGAGATGCTGTCAAAAGAGAAAGTCGAGGAGATGTTGCAAACGAACGGCTTACAGCTTGAAAACCTCGTCGGCTACGACCATGTATATGTGGCGAATATGTGCAGGGCAGACTTCTGGGGCAAGTCGATAAAGGACGAGCAGCAAATGGCGCAGTATGTAAAAGATATGGTTGATGATACAGACCAGAAGGACGGCTTCATCTTCAACCGCTTCTATGCCGACTGCTGTCACAACGGTATGCCTATACCTTGGGAGGACTTGTTATGATTAGGCGTGATATAAGGCTCGACAAGTACGACTGGGATGTGCGTTGCTTCATTGGGTATGACAGCGGCGACGCGGTGCATCTCTGTAACGAGCTTATGACTATTGGGTGTGGCAGCGAAGCGACAAGCAAAGCCTACCGTCACTTCATAAGCGGTGGCGAAAGCAGAGGGCTCACCTACTCCAACGTTAAGGACAAGGTGAGCGTGGTTACTATCGGACACTCAGAAGAAGAAAGCGAGATGGTGAACACAATCGGTCACGAGCTGCTGCACGTTACAGCGCACATCTGCGAAGTGTATGATATTGATATGAGCGGCGAGCAGGCTTGCTACATTATAGGAGAACTATGCGAACGGATATTCAAGAAACTAACATAAATTTAGCGATATGAAAACAATACAGACAAATACGCTTGCCGAAAAGCTGTTTTGGTTTTACAGAATCGGCATAAGAGCGATACCTATACTCCTTATGGTTTTACACTGGTTCGGCGTGTATTGGTTTCACCATAACACTGCGTCAATGGGTTTAGATCTGAACGAGAACGCCATTTTGGTTGCGTCAGTATATGTACTTGCTTATGTCGTACTGCCAGCCGTTTTACTGCCGGCAAGTTTTCTTTTCAAATTCGGTTGGGTGTGGCGAATACCGTTCCTGTATCTTGCAGGAGTTATTCTGATAAGGCTTGGGCACGGCACGCTGTGTATTTCCGAAGCAACAAAGATTGCGGACTACACGCTGATTATTCTTACGATGCTGCTGTATGGTCGGGCATTTACAT
>OBII01000651.1_pt1 | contig 12912 bp, 10 predicted proteins | sample 2433771 | NCBI WGS metagenome assembly OBII01 (sample SAMEA2452127, study PRJEB22498) | human gut metagenome | biome: human feces; feature: human gut; material: feces | place: Australia | collected 2012
TCATTGTGAAAGATGATATCAAGCCCAAGAGAAATGAAGATGGCATCCTTACAATTGGGCTGAAAGACTTCTTGTTAGACAAAAACAGTTTAAATTATTAATGCTTAAAATATGGAAAAGTGCCATTCTGCAAGAATGAACTAATTATAAATACCACATATATTATCTTTCCATTATAACCATATCTCTGCAAAAAAAGGTGGTACACAAAGTCAGCCGTGAGAAAAATTCTTGCGGCTGATTTTGTATTACGATTGTTCTACAGGATAGTCGCATGAACGAAAGTATATAAATCAAAAAGCGATTATCAAGAATGGAAAGAAAAAGGCTCAGGGGAGATTGTCTTATCCACGGTCAATCTCCCCTGAGCCAGTATTTACCTCAGTTCGGGATAAGAAATGTTGTCATGTATTGAGGATCTTTGTTTCTCAAACATTCCATCAAAATCCGATTGGTATAAATACTATTGCCATCGTTTCTTCTTGGGGAAATATTCTAGCTGTATGGTAGAAGTTTTTCGGGAAAAGTTTTGGAGATTAGGAGATAAAGTATTATCTTTGCCATCAGATTCAAAAACGAATAATCAAACTGAGTTATGATAGTAAGACCAAAGCGCATTTATCGCAAGCGCATACCATACGGCATGCAGAATTTTGAGGATGTCATCAAAGAGGATTGTTACTATGTGGACAAGACTCCTTTCATAGAGCAAATAGAAGAATCCAACAAGTATTTCTTCTTCATTCGCCCTCGCCGTTTCGGCAAGACACTCACCCTCTCCATGCTTGAGAATTACTATGACATCAACAAGAAAGACAAGTTTGAGGAAATCTTTGGCAAGCTTTACATCGGGCAGAATCCTACACCAGAGCATAGTACATATCTCATCATCCACCTCAATTTTGCCGAGGTGGCAGCAGGATTGGATGATTATAAGGATGGACTGGACAACCATTGTCGCCTTGTGTTCAACTTCTTTTGTGACATCTATGCACATATTCTTCCTACTGGTACCAAGGAAGGATTGCAACAGGAGCCTGATGCGGTATCCAAGTTGAGATTTCTTTGCCAGAAGTGTCAGGAGGTGGGAAAGAAGATTTATCTCTTCATCGATGAGTACGACAACTTCACCAACATGATTCTTGCCCATGAGGAGCATCTCGTGAGGTATCGCAACCAGACCCACGGAGAGGGATACTTGCGCCAGTTCTTCAACACCATCAAGGGTGCTGCTGGCAATACCCTGGGCAGAGTGTTCGTCACGGGAGTAAGTCCTGTGACCATGGATGACCTGACCAGCGGATTCAACATCGGAACCAACTACTCCCTAAACCCAAAATTCAATGAGATGACGGGATTTACCGAGGAAGAAGTGAGAAAGATGCTGGATTATTACGGCAGCGTCCTACCGTTCAATCACACCACCGATGAGCTGATCAAGGTGATGAAGCCTTGGTACGACAACTATTGCTTTGCCGAGGAGAAATATGGTGAGACCACCATGTACAACTCGGTGATGGTGCTCAACTTCTTAGACAACTATATTGACAGCAATTACCAAATCCCTAAGAAGATGGTGGAGACCAACATCCGCATCGACTATGACAAGTTGCGAATGCTCATCCGCCACGACAAGGAGTTCGCCCACGACGCTAGCATCATCCAGCAGTTGGTGACCCAGGGATTCGTGATAGGCACGCTCAACGAGAACTTCCCTGCCGAGCGAATCAACGACCCAGACAACTTCCTCAGCCTGCTGTTCTATTTCGGCATGGTAACGATAGACGGAACTTATGATGGTGAGACCAAGTTCATCATCCCGAATGAGGTGGTGCGTGACCAGATGTACACCTACCTGCTCGACACCTACAAGGAGAACGATTTGGTATATGATAGATATAGCAAGGGTAAACTGGAGAGCAAACTGGCATACGATGGACAATTCAAGCCATACTTTGAGTATATCGCCGACTGCCTGAAGAAGTACTCCTCCCAGCGAGACAAGCAGAAGGGAGAGGCTTTCGTGCATGGCTTCACCTTGGCGATGACGAGCCAGAACAAGTTCTATCGCCCTATCTCTGAGCTGGACAATGACGGCGGCTATGCCGATATCTTCCTCTCTCCGCTTTGTGACATCTACAAGGACATGGTAGATTCATATATCATCGAGTTGAAATATTGCAAGAGCCAAACCACAGACGAGCAAGTAAAAAAGCTCTTCGAGGAGGCTTCTGCTCAAATCTCTCGCTATGCAGACAGTGATATGGTCAGAGAGGCAGTAAAGACTACAAAGCTCCACAAGCTGGTGGTCATCTACCGCGGAGCGGAAATGGTGGCTTGCGAGGAGATATAATTACCGGAGAAGAATTACAGATTCAACAAATAATAAAATGATAAAATGATGAAAGCAAGACATATCTCTTATCTTATCGCATGCATGCTCATGTTATGCTGCCTGAATACCCAGGCGCAGAATGCATTCCCCTACCCTGCGCTGCCTGATACGCTGCGCAGCGTAGAACAGCGCGCTACCTACCTCAGCGAGCACTACTGGGACAACTATCAGTTTGCTGATACTACCCAACTGAAAAACGAGGAGATTACAGAACAGGGATTCGTCAACTTCATCGATATCCTCGCCCGTTTCAACGACGAGATCGCCCAGAAAGGCATCAGCGCCTTCTCCGCCAAGGCTTACGCACAGAAGCCTGCCAAGGAGAAATTCGAAAGCCTGATAGAGCATTATTTCGACGACCCACAGTCGCCGATGAGAAACGACAGGGTATATAGCTTCTTCCTGGCGGAAATGAAGAAGTCGCCTTACTTCGATGAAGCGGAAAAGGAACGCATCGACTTCAAGTGGAAGGCGGCACGGAAAAACCTGCCAGGTACGATGGCTACCAACCTCTCCTTCAAGCTGGAAGATGGAAAAATACATCAACTTACTGACTATCAGAATGAAAAGGTGATACTCTACTTCTATGATCCGGAATGCGAGAATTGCCACAAGGTTACGGCGTGGCTGAAAAAACAGACCATTCCTACAGAATACAGAATGCTCAGAATCATTGCAGATGATCAGATTAGTGCTACTTACAGCATCAAGGCGATGCCTACGATTTACTTATTAGACAAAGGCAACATCGTGGTTTTAAAGGACTGTACGCCGGAACTGCTCATCAGCGTAATCAATAACAATTAATAAAAAAAAACTAGACTGGTCGTCTGAGCGACGCTCAACTTATTATCATTTACATTTACATTTACTATTATTCAATTACATTATTTAATCACACTTTATTATATTTTCTATTCTACCTATTTATATTGAATCATAATCGTAAGGTATTGTATTGATCATATACCCTATCTTATTTCGCCTTTGAAGAGTCGTAATGCATATTGAACTCCTCGCGAGTGTGGTCGTTTCTCTTAACTACGATCACATAGTCACCATCCTTAACTATTCCAACCTTCGCAACAAGTGTGAAATAACCATACTTACCAGACTTGCCGTAATCGCCTGTCTCGGTGATGATAATCTTGTTGCCAACTAACTGAGAGTCAAACTTGATATTTGTGCCCTCATCGAAGATTACATTCTTGTGAGTCAACTGCAACTGACCACCAGAAAGAACCTTGCATACCAGCTTCTCGTTGTTCTCACCATTGATGTTAGAGGTTTCATTTACCTCAGCACCGGTTGTCTGTGAATAACTGAGCAGTGAGAAGTTTGACTTTGTTGTAACGGTGTTGACACGTGTTGTTGTATCGCCCGTCAAATCATCGTCAGCCGCACTGCAGCTTACTAAACCCAATGCCATCATACAAGTGATGACCATTCCAAAAAACTTTTTCATATTTTATCATTTACTAATTGTTATTCAATCATTTAAACCTGGTCTCCTCTTACAAGCATCTGCGGGGTTGCAGCACTCTGGAAGACTTCCAAAATAACCTTTCGGCCTAAATCATCTTTTACAATATACAAATGATATACAAGAATATTAAATGTACTTCTTACATTTGTTCGACTGCAAAATTAGAGAAAAAAGTAATACGCTCCAAACTTTTTAAGTTAAATAATGTAAAGATACGGAACGTTCACGCACACAACGATTCTGTTACATAACAAAATGATAGAAAAGCGAAAGAGAGATGAAAGAAAGGCGAAAGAAAAGGGCAAGAGAGATGAAAGAAAAGGGCATTAAAAAAGCGGGAACCCCGAAGGATTCCCGCTATTATTTTGGGTTGATAAATCTCGAAGATTAGTCGAGGTTAGCCAACTTGTTGTCAGAATGAAGAACATCCTTGATCTTGTGGCTATAGAGGTCAACCATGTACTCACGAGCCTTACCGCAGTACTGACGTGGGTCGAAGTACTCTGGGTGCTCAGCCAATGTCTCACGAACACCTGCTGTGAAAGCAAGACGAGAGTCAGAGTCGATGTTGATCTTGCAAACAGCGCTCTCAGAAGCCTTAGTCAACTGCTCCTCTGGGATACCAACTGCATCTGGCAACTTGCCACCGAACTTGTTGATGATATCAACATACTCCTGAGGAACTGAAGAAGAACCGTGGAGAACGATAGGGAAACCAGGAAGCTGCTCCTCAACTGCTGCCAATACGTCGAATGCCAATGGAGGAGGAACGAGGTGACCAGTCTTAGGGTCACGTGTGCACTGCTCTGGCTTGAACTTGTAAGCACCGTGAGAAGTACCGATAGAGATAGCCAATGAATCAACACCTGTACGTGTAGCGAAATCAACAACCTCCTCAGGCTTTGTATAGTGAGACTCCTCAGCTACTACGTCATCCTCAACACCAGCGAGGACACCGAGCTCACCCTCTACAGTTACACCGAACTGATGAGCGTAGTCAACAACCTTCTTTGTCAATGCAATGTTCTCCTCGTATGGAAGTGCAGAACCGTCAATCATTACAGAAGAGAAGCCGAAATCTACACAGCTCTTACATGTCTCGAAGCTATCACCGTGATCGAGGTGGAGAACGATCTCTGGATGGTTGCAACCCAACTCCTTAGCATACTCTACAGCACCCTCTGCCAAGTAACGGAGCAATGTAGGGTTAGCATACTTACGAGCACCCTTAGATACCTGAAGGATAACTGGTGACTTCAAATTTGAAGAAGCCTGGATGATAGCCTGGAGCTGCTCCAAGTTGTTGAAGTTGAAAGCAGGAACGGCCCAACCGCCCTTGATAGCTCTTGCGAACATTTCCTTAGTGTTCACAAGACCGATTTTCTTGTAATCTACTGCCATAATTGTTATTAATTTTATTGTTTAATGAAACATTCTATTCATTTTTATCAGATGAATCCTAGACGCACCCATCATAACCGAGTGCAAATTTAACTTTTTCTTTTGAGACAGCAAAAAATATGCTTACTTTTTCGTGTTACAAGCGAGTTAAAAAAGTTAATTCCCCCTTTTTAGCCGTCTAAAGCCCTTTATTTGCTAATTGCACTTTGCAATTTGTACTCCCGAACGGCATAAGCCAAGACGATGAGAAAACCGATAAACGGTACCACGAAAGGCAGGGTGACATGGGTGGTATCGGCAATCATTCCCATCAGCAGGAAGCCGCATCCACCTATCGGAGTCATCATCAGGAGCGAGGATGCCGACTTGGTGAGATTGCCCAATCCCGTGAGGGCGATGCTGAAGATGGTAGGGAACATAATTGCCTCGAAAAGATAGTTGCCCACCAGGGCTACCAGCGATACGATGCCCAGATCGCAAAGCACCAGTCCGACGCAGACCACGCTGCCCACGGCACAGATGAGGAGCATGGTGGTTGCCTGGATGTGGCGCATGATCCAGCTGCCCAGGAATCTGCCTACCATGAAGAACGCCAGGGCTAGGGTGAGGACGAGAGAGGCGGTGCGGTCGCTCATCCAATGCATGCCGGTGACGAAATTGATGAAGTAGGAATTGATGGAGATCTCGGCTACCTCGTAGCTCAGAAGGGCGAAGAGGCCGAAGACGAACATCCTGTGGTTGGCAAAGAGCTTGGCGATATTGCTGCCCTTCGCCTTGTCTTCCGTCGTCTGCTGGTGCTGGATTTCCGGCAGATCGACACGGGAGAACACCACGGCGATGGCAAGCACCAGAACGCCCAGGATGGCATAAGGTATGACCACATTGCCGCCCTGCTGCGTATCATTGAAGAGGAACTGCCCGATGCAGAAGGTGGCAAAGATGCTGCCCAGACCATTGAACGACTGCGAGAGGTTCAATCGGCTGGTAGCGGTCTCCCTGGCACCCAGTTCGGTAACGTATGGATTGGCGGCTGTTTCGAGGAACACCAGTCCGCATCCGATGACGAAGAGGCAGAAGAGGAAGGCTGAGAAGCTGCCTATCGATGCCCCCGGAATAAAGAAGATGGCACCCAGACCGAAGAGCAGGAGGCCGAACACCACGCCCCGGCGATAGCCATACTTATTGATGAAGATGCCCGCCGGTATAGCCATGAGGAAATAACCCAGATAGGTGGTTACCTGGATCATGGCTGACTGGGTGATACTGATGTGCAGGGCATTCTGGAAGTGCTTGTTGAGCACATCGAGAATGGCACGCGCGAAGCCCCACAAGAAGAAGAGCGACGTGATGAGAATGAACGGGACAAGATATTTCTTGTCGCTCACTGAATGGTTTTCTGTTTCTTGGTTCAACATTTTTTTATTCTATTTCTTTTTTACTGAACACTTTTTTATTCTTGATGCCGGCAGTGCCGGGAGCCTATTCCTACGGATGCAGGACGGCTCCCTCCTGCTTCTTGCCATCCATCAGGATTCTGAGCGGACGGTCGAAGCGTACATGGCGCACATACTGCGTCTCTTCTACGGCTGGCATCGCATCGAGCATCTCCTTGTTTACGAAGCCTCCCTCTTCGGTATTGGTATCTACCGTGAAATAGCCCACGCCGAAAGAGGTGAGGTTCTGGAAGAAGTGGGTGCCCTGACTCGGATCGATGTTGTAATTCTTCAATGCCACCTCTACGATGACGCGGGCGGCACTGATATGCGGCCACTTGACCGGTACGCCCAGGTAATGATCACTCGATCCCCAGCGGCCCGGACCTATCAGCACATAATTCTTGCCATCTGCCAGGAACTTGCGGTTGATGCGCTCGATATCATCGGCTACATAGAAATTGTTCATCGCCGAGAATTGGTCATCGTACTTCACATACACCACATCGGTGACATCCTCGCTGATGCCATGGCCCAGGGAGTTGTGGGAACGGAGCAGACAGTCGGCATCCGGTATCGCCCTGACATCCTCGTCGAGCATCTCCTTGGCATCCACAATCGGACGGATCTGGAGGAGATAGAAATCGCAGGTCTTGTCGGCATGGATATTGCAAGCAAACTCAATCTCCACCGGTCGGCGCATCGCCTCGGAACCGCACTTCATCGACATCTGCATGAGTTCCGGCAGGGGTACCACATCGTGCTGGAGCACTCCGGCAAAGGTGATGAGCTTGCGGCCGGTTTCATACACACCGTCGTTGATGACCTGATCGTAAGGGTCGAAGGTAGAGGCGATGTAGTTGAGACTCTGGTCTTCTACCGCATCCTTCACGCGGAGCTTGAGGATATTGAATCCGTCATCCACCTTGAAGTCATCGCCCACGTGCTTCATGTCGAGGGCGTAGAACTGGGTCTGGGTATCGCGCAGCGCCATCTCAGTCTCGGAAGTCTGCAGCACCTGATGCGGATGATACGGACAGACGCGGAGGGTCTGACCGCCATCCACGATATACTTACCCAATCCGAGGGCAAGACTGGCTATACCCTCCTCTGCCTCCTCATCGCCGATAGGATAATAGTTGAGCGAACGGAGCACGCCACTCATCGTAGGATAATAGCGGGTGCCGTAGTCCTTGCCCACCACCTCCTGCAGGATTACCGCCATCTTCTCCTGGTCGATGACGTTGCGGGTGGCAGTCATGTATGCCTTGGAATCGCGATAGAATACCGAGGCATACACGCCCTTGATGGCACAGGCGAGCATCTGGAGCATCTGATACTTATCCTCGAGATAAGGTATCATATAGGTGGAATAGATGCCGGCGAAAGGCTGATAGTGGGCATCTTCGAGCAGCGAACTGGAACGGATGGCGATAGGACTCTTCGTTGCCTCGAAGAAGGTGAAGAAGTCGGCTATCAGCGAATCGGGCAGCTGCGCATGGAGGAAGTGCTTCAGGATTTCATCATCGCTGGCATCGCTCAAGGCTATCGGATAGAGATTATTGCTCATCATGAACTCGTCGAAGATATCGGTACAGAGCACCACGGTCTTCGGAATCTGCACGGTGGCATTCTCATACTGGTTGAACTCAGGATGGCGCTTGATGATGTTGTCGAGGAAGGCAAGTCCCCTGCCCTTTCCGCCCAGCGATCCTTCGCCGATGCGGGCAAAATGGGCATATTTATCGAACTTCATACGGTCGAACACGGCAACCACGCCCAGGTTCTTCATGTGACGGTACTGCACGATGGCATCGAAGATGATCTGCCGGTGGGCATCCACATCCTGCAGCTTCTCCCAGGTGACGTGCTTCAGGAAGGCGGAAACCGGGAAGATGGCACGGGCACAGAGCCAGCGGCTCATGTGGTTGCGGCTGATATGATAGAGCATCGAATCGTTGGGGATGTTGAAGATGTTATCCTGCAACTCCTTGAGACTGCGGATGCGCATGATTTCCTCGTGGGTTTTCGGATCGCGGAAGATGAAATCGCCGAAGCCCATGTGCTCCTCCATCAGGCGACGGAGATCCACACTCATCTTCTTGGAGTTCTTATCTACAAAGCGGAATCCCTCGGCTTCTGCCTTGGCACGGTTGTCGCTCTCGGAACTCTCGATGATGAGCGGCACGAACGGATCGGTCTTGCGGATGTAACGGAAAAGGCGCAATCCGGCATCAGGACATTTCTCACGTCCGAAGGTATCGGTGCCGTGCTCGGGATTCGCCTCCTGCTCCACCTCGTTGCCGAAAGCCTTGGCGGCACTCTTCAACGGGAACCGGGCATCGCTGATGACACCCAGGGTATTGTTGGAATACTTATCGTAGAGTTTCTGCGCCTCTTCGTAGGTACGGGCGAGCACCACCTTCGGACGGCCACGCATTCGCATCGTGGCAGCATGGCGGTTGAGGGCTTCCTTGGAAAAATTCTTGCTCTGCTCGAGGATATAGTTGTAGAGGTTGGGCAGGATGGAACTGTAGAAGCGCACAGAGTCTTCTACCAGGAGTATCATCTGCACGCCTGCCTCCCGGATATCGTGCTCCAGGTTCATCTTATCCTCAATGAGCTTGATGATGGAGAGGATGAGGTTGGTGTTGCCCAGCCAGCAGAATACGTAATCGAAGATGCTGAGGTCTTCGTTCTCCATTCGCTTGGTAATGCCGTGGGAGAACGGGGTGAGTACCACGCAGTGGATATTCGGGAACTTGCCCTTGATATCACGCGCCACATCGAAGGCATCGTTGTCGGCATTGCCCGGCATACAGATGACGAGGTCGATGACGGTGGAGCGCAGCACCTGGGCTGCCTCTTCCGTGGTAGAAACCTGGGTAAAGGTTGGGGGATAACGGAGTCCCAGCTCCATATACTCATTATATATCTTCTCCTCGATGCGTCCATCATCTTCTAGCATGAACGCATCGTAAGGGTTGGCTACAATCAAGACATTGTAGATACGTCGCATCATGAGATTGACAAATGATACGTCTTTCAAATAGAACTTATTCCACTCTTGGGGTACATTATTTTCCATATGTGTAGCGAATTATAGTGCAAAGATACTGATTTTCTGAGATTTTCTTGCATTTTTCATCATTTTTTTATATATTTGCAAGCAAAATATCGAGAAGTTATGAAAAGAAGATTATTTATCATAGCATTATTGAGTACATTTCTGAGTACATTATCATGCATCCCATGCTGCGGTCAGAAGCATCAGCGTGGCAAGGCATCCTTTTACTCTAAACGTGCCACAGGTGCCAGGTCGGCAAGTGGACAGAGAATCCACCATGACAGTCTGACGTGTGCACACCGTTATTATCCCTTCGGCACGATGCTGAAGGTTACGAATCTGAGAAATGACAAGAGTGTAATCGTTGAAGTGATCGACCGTGGTCCGTTCGGAAGGGGAAGAATCATTGACCTTTCCTGGGCAGCCGCGAAAGAAATCGACATGATTTCGCAGGGTGTGGCAACGGTGAAGGTAGAAAGACTGGATAACCCTGTTCCTTTCAAGCCTGAGGATAGCAAGCTTCCGAAGATAGATTTCGAAATGGCTGAGTTTGAACCCGACCATTATTTCGAAAAGAAGGAAAAGGCAAGGGAGAAGGCTGAAGTCAAGGTCGAGGTAAAGGAAAAAGCTAAAGCCAAGGTCGAAGCAAAGGAAAAAGCCCCTCATCACCGCCATACGCCCTGAAAGGGCAAAAGCCTCTAGCACCAACACGCCCTGAAAGGGCAGAAGCTCCTAGCCCAGGGCAACACCCTGGGTAATCCAGCTATGTACAATACGCCCTGAAAGGGCAAAAGCTTTATACTCCCCCAAAATGAAAAAAGCAAGAACCAGCAATCAAGCTGTTTCTTGCTTTTTTGATTTTATGTTGCAACTACTAGAGGATTATTATCTCTTGGTAGGGATATTGAATTCATTGACCTTGGAAATGGATTTGCCCTCATGAATCACACTCACACAGAACCGTGCCATTCCATCCTTTAACTTTCTATCCGCTTTCACCATTGCGGTGTACCGAACACCCGATCCTGGGGAAATCTTCTCGACATGGATACTCGGCGAAATGAAGATATGCTTGTTTCCGGTGGTTTCAACCACGGTTGGAACAACATCGTAAACCGGCTCATGACCTCGGTTGACAATCTCGAATATCACCTTGCAGGTTTCATTGCGATTCAAACAATTATCTTCGTTGTCATCAACAAACCGGGCATTAACAATCTCCAAGGTAGGAGAATAGGAGAATCGGGCACCAAGCTCCTCAACGGTAGCAGTCGGCATCGAAGTAGTAGGCTGCTGGGCACTGTAATCACCGGTATAGTCCTTGCCCTTGAAATCATAGAGACGGTCATCACCCCCATTGTTGGAATCGAAGATCTCGGGATTATCGGTTACGGGAGTATTGCTGTAATCATAAACCTCATTCTCTCCATAATTAGAAGAGCGGTTGTTTCGAGGATTCGTTGGATAGCGACGTGAATTTCCAGGATAACCAGAGCGTCGCTCTACTCTATCCTGCTGGTAGGCTGCTTCACGGTCAGCCTGCGCCTGATCAGCCTGACTTCCGATAACAGCACCTACAACAGCTCCGCCAGCCATGCCGATGATGGTTCCCATGTCAGAGCCTCTAGGCCCACCGGATAATCCACCGATGGCGGAACCGAGAATGGAGCCGATAGAACCTCCAGCATAGGCTCCACTGCCAGTATATGTATCGCAACTGCTCATCACCAGCGAAGAGCAGAGCATCAAAAGTATCACTTTTTTCATAACCCTATCATTTAATTCTGCTGCAAAAGTACAACTATTTATTGAAAACATGAAGAAAGAATCCCTAAATAAAGTTAGGGAATCCCCTAAATCCGGAAAAACATCATCAACTATCCTAGGGAAAAGCAGAGCTAGTCAAACAAAAAAGCGCCTCTGTCTAACGACAGAAGCGCTTATATATAGTGAGATCAGTTGTAACTTATTCAGCTGCAGCCTCTTCAGTTGCAGGTGCCTCAGTTGCAGGAGCCTCCTCAGCCTTTGTTGCCTTGCGACTACGACGAGTCTTCTTAGCAGCAGCCTTAGGAGTCTTAGCCATGTTCTCATCAAAGTCAACGAGCTCGATGAAAGCAATCTCAGCTGCGTCACCCTGACGGGTACCCAACTTGATTACGCGAGTGTAACCACCAGGACGGTTAGCTACCTTCTCAGCTACCTCACCGAAGAGAGCCTTAACAGCATACTTATTCTGAAGATAACGGAAAACTACACGACGTGAAGTTGTTGTATCGTTCTTAGAACGAGTAATCAATGGCTCAACATACTTCTTAAGAGCCTTTGCCTTTGCGAGGGTCGTAGTGATTCTTTTGTGCTCGCTCAAGATAAGTGATGAAGCCATGTTAGCCAACATCGCGTTACGATGAGAAGCAGTACGACCTAAATGGTTGAATTTCTTATTATGTCTCATTTTTTGTTTTTGCTTTTTGGACTACGAACCTTTAAGATTCCTTGTCTAATTTATACTTTGAAATATCAGTTCCAAAAGACAGATTCAGACTCTCGAGCAAATCATCAAGCTCTGAGAGCGATTTCTTACCGAAGTTGCGGAACTTCAAGAGGTCAGTCTTGTTAAACTGAACCAAATCACCCAAGGTATCTACATCAGCTGCCTTCAAGCAGTTGAGCGCACGAACACTGAGGTTCATATCTACGAGACGAGTCTTGAGCAACTGGCGCATGTGAAGAACCTCCTCATCAAACTCCTGGTTGGTATCCTGATCAGGACTCTCCAGGGTAATCTTCTCATCAGAGAAGAGCATGAAGTGATAGATAAGGATCTTCGCAGCCTCTTTCAGCGCATCCTTAGGACTAATGGAACCATCTGTTGTAACTTCGAGTACAAGCTTGTCATAGTCGGTCTTCTGTTCAACACGATATGGCTCAACCGCATACTTTACGTTACGGATAGGGGTGTAGATGGAATCGATTGGGAGAACGTTAACGTCTGTGCAGAATTGACGATTCTCATCAGCAGGAACGTATCCACGTCCCTTATTAATTGTCAGATCAATCTGCATCGAAGCTTTGGAGTCTAAATGACAAATCACCAAATCAGGGTTTAACACTTCAAATCCAGTCAGATACT
>OBII01000659.1_pt1 | contig 12827 bp, 8 predicted proteins | sample 2433771 | NCBI WGS metagenome assembly OBII01 (sample SAMEA2452127, study PRJEB22498) | human gut metagenome | biome: human feces; feature: human gut; material: feces | place: Australia | collected 2012
ACGCTTAAACTGATATTCGTTTCCATCCTTGTCTGTGTAGGATGCTTGCGCCATAACGGCTGTAGAGCCGATGGCGAGCAACACTGAAGTCATAAATAGTTTAATCTTCATATAGTCTAATGTTTTTATGGTTTATACTTAACAGAATAGTAAACTATTTTTGTTTTGCCTTATTCTATTTCACTTTCTCCTTTGTCTTTGCCTTTTCCTTTTTTTGGAAGTTCTTTTCTACGGAGTCTCGTTTGTCAGGATCAACTACACCTTTGTCACCATATTCGGTATTGTTGAGACAGAGCAGCCAGTTACCCATGTAGTTGACAGGCTTGAAGAACATCTTGGTGGATATCTCAGGCGTTTCGCCATCAGCTTTCTTCATGATGACATAGCAGAGAACTTCATTGAGATTAGCTTCATCAAACTTGATATACTCGATACGGTAATCTACCATTGGAAAAAGCTCTAACATGTGCTTGACTTCTGCCATTTCATCGTTGTTTAATGGCTGAGGTTCTTCCTTCAGGTCGTTAGCTGCACGATAAAGCATACCTGCTGCCTCTGTGAAGTTCTTTTCTTTAGCATAGGTAAAGAATTTGTCTACCAATTGCTTGACGGCAAGGGTGTCTTTCCCAGTCATGCTTTCTTCAAACTTCGTAGGAGAAGGACCTTGTGGTTCTTCCTTCTTGGAGCTACATGAGTTGCAAGAACTCAAACTTAGCATCAGCACAGATGTAATGAGAAAAATAATTAATTTCAAAGATTTCATACAGCTTATATTTAAGAGAAATACTGCTAATATCTAAGAGAAAGGAGGACGGAGTTTCGCTCCGCCCTCCTTGATATAGTTTTTTGTTTCTAATTAGTGCTTTTTAGCTGCTGCAGATGCTGGATTTACATGGAACTGGATATCGGTATACAATGTACCCCAGTTGTATGTAATAGCAACAGGTATCTTAACATCGAAACCATTTGCGCGGCTCTGGTTAATCTGCTCCAATGAAACAGTACCGAAGTCGGTTACTACGCCATTGCTTCCTACAGCAAGAGTACCCTCATTATAAGTAACCTTGATGTCTTTTACATCAATCTTCTTCCAAGCACCACTATAGTTAGTGGTAATGTCGCCTTCCTTCTTGATAGATGCAATCTTATAGAAGTCCTTGAATGCAACCTTCGAATTACTATTTGCATAGAATTGAGCCTGAGTGTAGTTGTTGAAATCAACAAACTCGAATTTAACAGGAACATTAGTCATTGACTGGTAATTGTTCAATGTCATTGCAGCAACTGATACACTCTTTACGAAGAGAGGTTTGATAACCTTTACATCGAATGTCTTATTGGTCAAGTTGATCAAGTCTGATGCAGGATCACAAGTCTTTACATCTGCAAGGACTGTAAATGTCAATGCGTCGGCAAGCTCAGAAACACTACCATACTTGTTCAAGATATCCTTTGTGTATTCATTCTTTTCAATATTGATAGTACCATCTGCTGCTGTGATAGTTGCCAAATTATGACTAACTGTACCTACAGATGCAGAGATAGTAGTACCATCTGTGCTCACAGAGATGTCATATTTAGTATTGCTCTTAGCACCATAGAATGTCTTGTGAGACTGGTCTGCGGTTGGAGCGAACTTGTATGTTACGCTGGCAGCACCAGCGAGAGCTGCATACTGATTCTCAATCTGTTTCTTGACAATATCAACAAGTTTAGAGTTGAATGTACTAGCTACTACCAAATTATCGAATTCACATGTTGCACCATTCTGTGTAGCATTACCTACCTGAATGTGGAGCTGATCAAAGCCTGCGGTGTTCGCATTTGCCTTATGCCAAGCAGCAGCCTTCTTGTCAGAGTCCTTGATGGTTGCTGTTGGAGTGTTGTGAACCTTTGGTGCTGTCCAAGACAACTTAACATAGATGTCCTTCAAAGCTCTTGCAGTAGCCTTAGGAGCGAACTTAACCCATACTGTGATTACATCGCCATCCTTCTTCAACAACTGATAAGCCTCGTTTTCTGTAACTGTCCACTTCAAAACATTAGTCTGGTGACCGCCAACAGCATCTGTTGTGCTAACTACAGTACCAACGCTTGGTGTAAGTACGTCGAAGCCGTTTTGAGCATTAGGAGTATACTGAATATTATCTACAAATGTATAGTTAGCCTCGAATTCAGACTTACTCATATCAATCTTAGCGAGAACCTTGCTCTCAACCTCATCCCATGTGATAGCCTGTACGCCATCCAAGGCATTACCTGTACAACCTACAGTATAATCCTTCTTGATACCATCAGATTCAACAGTTTCAGGAGTTGCATTTATATCTGTAATTTCAACCTTGATGTAACCAACAGAAGCAATAGCATCACCAGAGTTGCCATCAACCAAAGTTACACGTACAAGAGGAGTACGACCAATAATCTGACGACCAGTAGCGTCATCCTTGTAACCCTTTACCTTGAAGAGGTCGCCTTCGATTGTTGCGTGATCACTCTCGTTGGTATCATAGTTAGGAGAAATGTAGCCAATCAACTCATACTTCAGCTTGAAGTTCTGCTCGTTAATCGTAGTCTGACCACCCCAGAGAGAATATTGGTTATTTAACTTATAGTGAACATCCATCCATTTGTCGAGGTGAATACCCTTCTCGTCATTGTAAGGAATAGTCAATACAGGAGCATGAACGTCATTCACTGCATCTCTTGCTGTAGTAGCCAATGTCTGGCAAGCTACATCCTGCTTATCTACGGCACCCTCAGTTGCAACCTTGTTAATAGTGAAGCTTGTAATCTTGAAGTGCTTGAGAGCAGCAAAGTCAGAGGTTACGAGTGTATCCTTTACTTCGCTGTCATCTTCCTTAATTGTATACTTGTAGCGAAGTGCTGCAACATCAACCTTATTGTTTGTTTCTGTCAAAGCATTTCCGTTAGCCATACCGAAGTGAACTTTAATCATACCATCTTCCTTGTCCACCTTTGTAACCTTGATATCGTTGCTAGAAGCACGAGTATTCAAAATGTCTGCAGTGTTAATCAAGAATGAGAAGTGGCTGAGATCTTTAGTGTCAACTGACGCATTAGATGGATTGAGATAGTAAGAAGCTACAGCATCAGGAACGATTGATACATGCTTTCCTGAATTTTCTGTACCCAAGTCGCCTATCTGATTCTTTGTTACATCTGCCTTCTCCAATTCAATAGGATTGTAGTCGAAGGAGTAAACTGGAATAGTCTCAATACCTTCCCAATAAGCCTTTGGACTAAATACTAAAGACAACAGCTTGCTAGTCAAATTGATGACCACCTTGCCGCCTTCGACACCACTTACATTATTAAGTGTAAGAGCATCTTCTGTCCAAATGGCAGTAAGAGTATTGGCACTTACATAAGAGATACCGGTATCTGTCTTGGTCTCGCCGTCAACCACCCAGAATGTACCAGTAGATGCATTTGGCTCATAGTACTTGCCATCCCTACCAGGAGTACCAGCTGCACCAGGAGTACCAGCTGCACCAGGAGTACCAGCTGCACCAGCTGCACCCTTTTCTCCTCTTGATGGCATGCCAGTGTCTTTCCATTCTCCACCTTTCTCAGAAGACCACCAGTTTCCATTTTCACCAATCTTCCAGACTGTACCATCCTGACCGGCAGCACCATTGTCACCCTTTGCACCATCCTTACCATTAGTAATGTTGTAAGTTTCTTGTTTGCCGTTCTTTGTCAACTTGATGGTGAGACCATCGTTTGTAGATTGAACATCGTCAAGAATAGCTCCAGCGTTGATTTGGCTCTGGATCTCTTTCACGATTTTGCTAAGATCATCAATCTGCTTTTGCAAGCTGCTGATGTCATCGTCGTAATCTTTACAAGAAGTAAATGTGCTTACCGAGGCAATTGTCAATGCACCCATAAGCAGCGCGCTAAAATACTTTCTTTTCATACGGTAATAATTTATAAAGTTATACGATTTTCCTAGCCTTTCGGCAGGAAGTTATTAATTAATTCTCTATATCGAATTAAGAGTTCCGTTTGATGAAAAGAGTCTGCACTCTTAGAAAAGTTCTTCGTTCTTTTTTCAAAGGTCCTCTTAGAAAAGTTATTTTATCGTTCTTATATATAGTGTGGTTTTTTATGACCACTTAGTTCTTATTGTTCTTAAATGTCGTAGCTTTTTGTCGCCACTCAGTTCTTGTTGTCTATGAATATCTCCAGCCAGGAGATTTTTCATGTTGCAAATATGAAGTATATTTTTCGAAACTTGCAAGTTTTTGAGCATTTTTTTTTCAAAAAAGGCTAATTTTCTTATGTTTTTTATAAAATAGCCCCCATATTGGGCTTCTAACCCGTCCATTTTCCCTGTTTTCCTCCATTTTGCTGATATAAAACCTACACCTTATTATATATAGGGGAGATTGGCGGCCCTACACCTTATTATATATAGGGACCATCTAGATACGAATGTATGAGTATCTACCAGGAATGTTGTTTTCTGCAGATTACCGAAAAAAATCCGTTTTTCTTTGGTATTATTCCCAAATAGTTGTATCTTTGCACAAAATTACAAGTAATACTGGAGATATGAAGCAAGATACTAAAAGAATACCTTATGGACGCAATGACTTCGTACAAATCATAGAGCAAAACAATTACTATGTGGACAAGACGATGTATTTGCCAGCATTGGAAGATGAGGCGGTAAACCTCTTCTTTATCCGTCCTCGCCGTTTTGGCAAGAGCGTATTCATCAGTATGCTCCAAGCTTATTATGACTGTAACATGAAGGATAAGTTCAAGGATCTGTTCGGCAATCTGTGGATTGGCAAGAATCCTACTCCCCTTCAAGGTAAATATCTGGTTCTCTATCTTGACTTTTCACAAGTAGGCGGACGTATCGACCAACTGGAAGACAAGTTTAACCGTTATTGCAAAGTGAAGCTGGATAGTTTTGTGGATGTCTACCGTCAATACTATTCGGAGGATTTTGTAAAGAAGGTCTTCGAGGCGGAAGACGCCGTAGACAAGTTGATACTTATCAACGACGAATCGAAGAAGCTGAATCTTCGTACCTATCTCATCATTGACGAATATGACAACTTCACCAACACGGTGCTCAACGAGCAGGGTGAAGGAGTGTATCGTGCCATTACCCATGCAGAGGGTTTCTATCGTGATATTTTCAAGAAATTCAAAGGTTCGTTTGAACGTATCTTTATGACGGGCGTGAGTCCTGTGACGCTCGATGACGTGACCAGCGGTTTCAACATCGGATGGCATATATCCACCAAGAAGCAATTCAACCAGATGTTAGGCTTTTCTACAGAAGATGTCTATCAGATGTTCAACTATTATAAGGAAAAGGGCGAAATTGCAGCCAATGCCAACATTGATGACATTGTTAACGAGATGAAACCCTGGTATGATAACTATTGCTTCTCGAAGAGTGCCTTGACATCTCAAAGTAAGATCTTCAACTGCGATATGGTGTTCTATTATCTGCGCAACTATCTGAGCTCTGGCAAGGGCCCTGAAGAGATGATAGACCCTAACACCAAGACCGACTATAACAAGATGAAAAAGCTCATCCAGCTCGACAAGCTAGATGGCGACCGAAAGGGCGTGATTCGCACGATTGCCGAGAAAGGAGAGATTGTGACTACACTCTATGACACCTTCCCTGCAAGAATGATAACAGACCCGCAGGTATTTCCAAGCCTGCTGTTTTATTATGGCATGCTTACCATCAAGGCTACGAGAGGAGCAAAGCTTATACTCGGAATTCCGAACAACAATGTGCGCAAGCAATATTATGAATATCTGATAGAACTCATGGATGCAAAAGCCTATGTCAATGTAAACAAGCTTACTGACTATTACTACGACATGGCATATGAAGGCAAGTGGCATGAAGCCTTGCAATACATGGCAGATTCTTATGCCAAGATTTCTTCCGTGCGTGACGGAATAGAGGCAGAACGTAACATGCAGGGATTCTTTATGGCATATCTCAGTCTGAACGATTACTATTATACTGCGCCAGAACTGGAGTTAAATCATGGGTATTGTGATTTCTTCTTATTGCCAGACCTTACGCATTATGAGGCTAAGCATAGCTATATCATAGAACTGAAGATGCTGCCGAAGAAAGATTTCAATGTAATTTCTAAAGGGGAAAGCAAGACGAAAGCCGAACTGCAATGGGACGAGGCTGTGGAGCAAATCAACCGATATGCTGCAGCCCCAAGAGTAGAAGTTCTAAGGCAGGGAACTCAACTGCATAAAATCATCATGCAATTTGAGGGTTGGGAACTAAAGAACATGAAGGAGGTATAAATATCCAGAGAAGAGGGTGCGTCATCAGTCCATGACGCACCTTTTTTACCTTTAATAAAGGCTGGACAGCAAGCCCCGAACGTCTAACAGACTGGCGAATCGTATTACACCAAGCCGCCTCATTCTGATAGCTCAAGTGCTTCATTCAGCTAACTGAGCTACTTCGTTCAGCTAACAGAGCTATTTCCTTCAGCTACTTCAACCATATCATTCTGATAACTCAAGTGCTTCATTCTGCTAACTGAGCTACTTCGTTCAGCCAACGCAGCCATATTATTCAGCCGACGAAATTGACTCTTCCACCCAACGAAGTCGAATCTTTAACCCAACGAAATCGAATCTTCCGCCCAGCGCAGTCGTATCTTTAACCCAACGCAGCCATATCTATCGGCTCAATGAAGCGTATAAACTTGTTAAATGACGTACATGATTTCATCTACTTACTTAAACTGGCTGGAGTCCCTACACCTTATCATATATACTGGCATTGAGATGTGAATATCGGAAAAAGCTTTGGGTAATCCAGAGATTAATCGTAACTTTGTTGGCTGTTTACTAATTTGTTATACAACAAAGCACTTCATTCAACATAATATTCACATAAAAATGATACTAAGAATAGAAATTCCACAGGAACTTATTCGGCAAGATGCAGAAATCGTCATCAAAGTAAGCAACAGAAACAACGCATTGGGATATGTCATAGAGAATGGTAGCGAACATGATGCGCTGCAAATAGCCAAAGAAGACATGAATGGCGGTCCGACGCTGGGCGAATATGTCAGGGAACTCACCCAGCGACTCTACAAGAATGGCAAGCACCGGTCTGCCGATATATATATGTGCACCTTGCGCAGTTTCATGAGATTCCGGAAAGAGAAAGACCTGCAGATTTGCCAACTCGACAGCCTCATCATGGAAGATTACGAGAGTTATCTCAGAAAGAGCGGTCTCACGCTGAACACCATCTCTTTTTACATGAAGCGACTCCGAGCCATCTACAACAAAGCTCTGGAGCAATATGGATTAGAAGACCGCAAACCCTTCGCCCACTCTTTCACCAAGACCCCCCCCGACTGCCAAAAGAGCACTTACAGCGGAAAACATCCATCAGATAGTCGCTGCAACAACCATCACAGAGGAGGAAGCACTGGCGAGAGATCTCTTCCTCTTCAGTTTTTATACCCGAGGCATGTCGTTCGTAGATATCGCCTTTCTTGAAAAAGGAAGCATCAAGGACGGGCAACTTATATACAAGAGAAAGAAAACGGGTAAAGAACTGAGGGTGGCATGGCGCCCCTGCATGCAAGAGATTGCAGACCGCCACCCTTCCCTCGACGGCAAGCATCTGCTGGGCATTGTTAACCAGAATATAGTCACCGATGTCAGGAAACAGTATCACTACCGCCAATGTAGGGTGAACAAGGCATTGCAGAAGTTCACCCGGCGCATCGGCATGCCGATGAAAGTAACGATGTACTGCGCCCGTCACTCCTGGGCTACCATCGCCAAGGAGAAGAACATCCCCATCAGCGTGATAAGTGACAGCATGGGGCACAACTCAGAGAAAATCACGCGCATCTATCTGAAAAGTATCAATGACGATGTGATAGACAGATACAACGATATGCTTATCGAAGCTATCAGTATATGAGAGGGAGGTAGAGTTATTCCGCCAACGATGCTGGAGAAATTACGTCACGACGTAGCAGTAGCTACGTCACGACGTAACAACAACTACGTCCCGACGCAGTAACAGCTATGTCGTGACGCAGTTTCAGGAGCATCCTGCCCATTATCAAGTAAGGCTCTTTTGAAGTTCGAAAGAGCCTTTTTTGAAGTTCAAGTTAGCCTCATTTAAAGTTCAAGTGAGCCCTACTTAAACATTACGTAAGCCTCACTCCCATTTTTGGTGTTTAAAAGGCCGAAATATGGGCATTATTGAACGCAAAAAACCTTGTTTTGTTCAGTCGATGCACCAAGCGTTCGAATGATCAGGAAAGACAACAAACAAGGCAACAAGCTGTATATCAGCCTATTATAAAATATTCCCTTTTAATTATCACCATGGCAATATATGGCAATTTTCAGCGTTTTTCAAAGAATTGCCATACGCATATAAGATCTGATTATCAGTTATTTATATCCTTACTATGGCAATATGGCAATTAGATTACACAAAAAAAACTTTTTCTACAGAAGTTTATATTTACTTTATCATAGCATATCTCCTGGCTGGAGATATCACAAAAACAATAAGAACTGAGTGGCGATAAAAGCCACGATATATAAGAACGATAAAATAACTTTTCTAAGAGAACCTTTGAAAGAGAACGAAGAACTTTTCTAAGAGTGCAGACTCTTTTCATCAAACGGAACTCTTAATTCGATATAGAGAATTAATTAATAACTTCCTGCCGAAAGGCTAGGAAAATCGTATAACTTTATAAATTATTACCGTATGAAAAGAAAGTATTTTAGCGCGCTGCTTATGGGTGCATTGACAATTGCCTCGGTAAGCACATTTACTTCTTGTAAGGACTACGATGATGACATCAGCGGTTTGCAGAGTCAGATTGACCAATTGAAGAAGACCATTGATGAAATCAATTCTCAGATTACAGCTGGTAGTGTTCTCACAGATGTAGTAAAGAACGACAATGGTATTACAGTCAAATTGAGCAATGGTAAAACTTATGACATTACAAATGGTAAGGATGGTAAGGCTGGCTCAGTTGTTAAAATCGTTGACGGAGTTTGGTACATTGATGATGTAAGCACAGGCTTGAATGCTAAGGGTGACAAGGGCGACAAGGGTGATCAGGGTGACCCTGGTACACCTGGTACACCTGGTACACCTGGTACACCTGGTACTAATGGTACTAATGGTACTAATGGTAAGGACGGTGCTTACTACTTGCCAAAGGAAGATGGCTATTTCTACAAGGTTGATGGCAATACAGAAACCAAGACCGGCATTATGTGGAAGACAGCTTCTAATGATGCTATCACAGCAGTTATGGGCGAGGAAGACTTGAAATTGAGTCACGTACTCAAGTCTGATGGTACTTATGGTGAGTATACTATCTCTTTGAGCAGTAATCTCCGTGGTATCGTATTCATGAAGGATGGTGACTCTCGTGCTTACGTTGATGGCGTTCCTGCCATCCGCATCTCTTCGTTCGAGTACAAGGCATTGAGTGCTGGTGCAACTAAGGACTCTAAGGCTGAGATATGGACAGAAGGTGCTGCAAAGGTTGTCAATCCTGAAACATACGCTTACTATCACGTGAATCCTGCCAATGCTTCTGAAGAGCAGTTGAAGAACTTGATATTTGCACTTGAGGCTAATGGTGACTTTATCAAATCTCGAGCTAACGCTTCTGCTGATTTCGCAGCAAAGCCTGAGTTTGTTGAGTTCAAGGATGGTATTCTGAAGGTTAAGGTTAATGTAACTGGTACTCCAGCTACTGCTGAAAAAATTACAACCGTAGCTTTGCAGGCTCAGAGAAAGAATGGCGAAACAGTGACATCCGACTATGTTACTATCTTCAAGAAAGATATGGATCCATTGTACCTCGCTGATGTAGAAAAGATTAATAGGTCAACTCCAGAGGATTATCACTATCGTCGTGGTACAGTTGGTATCAGTGTTAAGGATACCGAGGCTGGTGCTAAGGTGAAGAACAGTCTTGTTTGGAGCGAAGATGCTCAGAAGAAGGAAGTTGTTGATACTGTAGTTGCTTACAATGGTCAGCTCGACTTGTCTACATTCGTAGGTGTTCACCAGAAGAGTTCTACAGGTTGCTCTGTTGTGAAAGACCTTACTCCACTTGGTATGAGCATTAAGTACGAGGTTGTGAAGAACTATATACTTGGTGACAACAAGACAGACCAGAAGGACTTCGTAACAGTTACTGAGGATGGTATCGTAACTCCTAAGGTATTCAATACAACAGGACAAGCTGCTATTGATCGTACGCCTATCGTACGTGTAAGCTTGATGAATGGCAGCAATGTAGTTCAGGTTGCTTACGTAAAGATCAAGATTGTTAAGCCAAGTGAGATTAAACCAGCTAAGGATCCTATTCCATTGACTGTTGACGAATTCAAATTCGTTTGTGGTCAGGATGGAAATTCTGAAACGACTGTTGAGCAGATCAACGTTCAGTTGTATAACAAACTTGGTATGAGTAAGAATGAGTTCCATAAAGCTTATCCATACTTTACCGATTGCGCTCATGTTAAGGCCGATGTAGGTACTGTAAAAGCAAAGCCAGAGGCCGATGCAGAAGGTGGAATGACCTATTTGTATACTTGGACGATTAAGAATGAAGATTTGTGGAAGCATGCAGGTGAAGAGGTTTCTAACGAAATCGTATTCAAGAACGCTGCAACAAATGCAACAGACTCTGTAGTCGTAGTTTTGAAGTCTAAGATTAAGGGCGTCAAGAAGACATACAATGTTTGGAAGACTAAGGGCGAGGTTCCTGCTGGTGAAAATGCTCACTACTACGCTGAGTATTGGAACGCCACTAAGGAGTATGCTAAGCTGAATGTACAGACTCCTAATGAAAACGAGACTGATGCAAGTAAGTGCTTGTTCGTAAGTGATTTGAATGCTCCATTCTATAATAAGGATGGTCAGTTGTATCTCGATGAGAGCATTACTAATCTCCAGTATTTCTTCTGTACTGGTACAGATGGTGTTGCAGCTATCAAGGATATCAACGGTACAAAGGTTACATTCACTGTAAGTGCAGATGGTCTTGAGTTGCATGCTTCTGCTAAGGTAGGTGACGTAACTTATACAAATGAGTTGATTGCTACAATTAATAATACAGAAGCAACAGGTGTTTATGATGTTAAGCGTAAGAACTCTATCGTATTGAATAAGGAGAGTGAGCTCGCTAAGTACTTGTTGAACACCAATAAGTTGTACACCTTCATCGGTGCAAAGGCAAATGTTTGTGGCGAACCAACCAAGGAAGTTTCTATTACATTTGATGGAAAGGATCACTTCCAGGCTAACTTCATCCGTCCAATCAACATTACAACAAATGCAAATGACAACTTCATTGATGGTGTTGACTTCGGTGAGAAGGGTTCATTCATCACAATCGAGGATTTGATTTCTCCATCTGATTGGCGTATTGATGCTAAGACCGGAAAGAACCGTCTCTTCAAGGATCATATGACATATTGGGACTTCTATGGTCCATTCACTGTTGAGGCTCTTATCGATGAGGCTAAGTGTGATTTGAATGGTGAACTTCAGGATGTACCTGCAACTATCGTTCTTGCCCAGAGCGATGCTACATCAATGGGAGGTGCTAACTCTAAGTATGGCTTCATCACTTACCGTAACAATGGTGCAGGTGTTCAGAATGCATTCAACTTGTACATCCCTGTTAAGGTTAAGTATGGTTGGGGTGAGATTGTAACAGATCCTATCAAGGTTAATGTTGCTACAACTATTCAGGCTAATGCCAGAAAGAAGTAAGTATATCTCAAGATAACATAAAATTAAGGGTGTCTTCCTCAGAGGGCACCCTTTTTTAAAACAAAAACAGAAAAAATGAAAAGATTTTTAGTTTTTATATGTCTGGCAGTTACATTCGTCTTCATGTCATGCGGTGGAGGCAGTAAGCAAGAGAACCATGGTTTTGCAGGCTCTTTTACTGACGAATTTGAGAACAAGTTCGTTCTGAACGAAGATTATACCGGTACAATTCAGTTTGCCGGTAATGAGAAGAAAGAGCAAATCACCTGGAGTGATGGAGATGATCACAAGCGTCCATTTGCCACTATAAAATGGAATGGTGATCCTGCCTATTATTATCTGAGAGACGGAGCACTTTATCGTCAGGAAACTGATATGAATGAAGGTAGAGCTGCCATCAAGATAACTTATGATGAGTAAGAAAGTTCTGTTCTTTCTTATGTGCTGTGCTATATTCACAGCCAGTTGCTCCGAAAAGAAAAAAGAACTGACTCCTGGAGAACGGATGGAGGCTGAATACAAATATGATAAACTGCCCGATTCGAAAAAGTCGAAAATAAAGTTTCTGAAATATGAACATGATTTCGGCAAGGTTGGCTCAAAAAAACTGCAGAAGGTTAGGTTCGATTTTCAAAATATAGGAAAATCTCCATTAATACTCCATGATGTACATGGTTATTGCGGCTGTATTGAAGCTAGTTTCAGTAAAACTCCCATCATGCCAGGCAAAAAAGGATCTATCATCATCACTTATGATGGGAAAGGATCTGTTATCGGGAGTTTTAATAAAGAAATTGTAGTTAATTCAAATGCTTCAAACAAATACATAAGTTTGTTTGTCAAAGGAGTGAATCAATAACAAAACAATTAAATTATGATGAAATCTATTAAGTGTTTATATGCAGCTTCTTTGTTAGCCATCGGCTCTACAGCCGCTATGGCGCAAGCATCCTACACAGACAAGGATGGAAACGAATATCAGTTTAAGCGT
>OBII01000672.1_pt1 | contig 12585 bp, 8 predicted proteins | sample 2433771 | NCBI WGS metagenome assembly OBII01 (sample SAMEA2452127, study PRJEB22498) | human gut metagenome | biome: human feces; feature: human gut; material: feces | place: Australia | collected 2012
ACGGACGTATTGATCCCGCAGCACACCATCGACTTCGACCTGCTCGCAGAAGGAGGTGTACCGGATGAGGTAGTAATGCTCGTTGTCTTCTTTGGAAAAGCTGGCATCCTTGCAGACCACGATGGACTCGCCGGTGTCGATGTCCTTGAGCACCCGGACAACGAAAATGGGCTTTCCGTCGTATCGCGTGTAAAAACCGGCAAATACCCGTTTGAGCGCCATGAATAAGCCCTCCTTCCGCTGATTTTCTTACAGTATAGCACAGATTTCGGCGGAGAGAAAGAGCGGCGTTGGGACGGAGAAAACTGGGATTTGGTGGATTAGCAAGCACAGCCGCTGTCCGGACACGCGGCAATTTGGGGATAATCCCAAGCCCTTGTGATATTGACGCCGAGCGGAAAATGAGAAGTAAAACTGTTGCCAAGATATACGAACGATCTATGCGTGAGAGTCTTGCATGCAAGCTGTTTTTGAAATTAGAAAGTTTCGCAACACGATGCGAAGCTCTCTTGCCTTGTGATCGAGAAAGATGTATAATTAAAACGATATTTGTAGCCGGAGGTCGAACAGGAATGGCTATTTCGTATAACAAACTTTGGAAGCTGCTCGTCGATAAGAAGATGAGCAAAGCCGATCTGCGCAAAGCAGCAGGCATCGCACCGAACACCATGACCCGGCTGCGGCGGGATGAGGAAGTCACACTGTCCGTGCTTAGTAAGATTTGTTCTACTTTGAATGTGGATATAGGAGATATTATGGAATTTATGCCGGAAGCCAATTTGAAAGACTGAGTCCGGTTTTTAGGACACACTGCATGCGATAATGATAATTGTTACATAGGAGTATTTCGCCGTCGTTAATGTGATTGCAGAGAGGAAGGACGATATGCAGGTAAGAGAGACGCCTCCGTTTGCCCCTGTTTTAATGGAATCAACACGAGCAATTGGCTATAGCTTAGAAGCTGCAATTGCAGATATTATTGACAACAGTATTGCTGCAAAAGCTGGGAAAGTTCAGCTGTCATTCTTTCCGGTAGGCGATGCATATGTCTCAATTCTGGATAATGGTACCGGTATGGATGATGCTCAAATGAATATCGCTATGCAGTATGGGAGTAAGAGTCCGACTGAGACACGAGACTCGTCTGACTTGGGACGATATGGCTTAGGCCTGAAGACTGCCTCTTTGTCTCAGTGCCGTGTTTTGACCGTAATCAGCAAACAGGGAGATCAGGTAATTGGACGGCGCTGGGATCTTGATTACGTTATTAAAACAGGTGCATGGTCACTGTTGATCCTTGATAAAGAAGACTTTGCCTCAGTTCCTCATATTTCTGATTTGTATGAGCAGGATAGCGGTACATTGGTTGTATGGCAGAACCTCGACCGTTTGCTGATGGGTGAAGTAGATTATGAAAAATCGCTTGGCCGAAAAATGGACGAGGTAAGGCAGCACCTTGAACTGGTATTTCACAGGTACTTGTCCGGGAATCCGGAATTAAAAAACTAGAAATACTTTTCAATGGTGTAAAGCTAAAAGCGGCAGATCCGTTTTTGATAAAGAAGAGCACGCAAGCCATGGACACAGAAACGCTGGTGATTCGAGGGAAACGCATTCTAGTAACGCCATATATTCTGCCTCATATTTCTAAAATGACTGAAGAGGAAAAGAACCAACTTGGCGGCAAAGATGGAATTCGCAAACGGCAGGGCTTTTATGTATATCGAAACAAGCGGCTTCTAATTTGGGGAACGTGGTTCCGTATGATGCGGCAGGGTGATCTTTCAAAGCTGGCTCGTGTTATGGTCGATATCCCAAATGACTTGGACGATTTGTGGACTCTGGATATTAAGAAATCTCATGCAATTCCACCTGCCGAGGTGAGGAATAGCCTTCAGACTGTAATTGATCGTATTGCAGATAAAAGTAAGCGGACATGGACGTTCAGAGGGAAAAAGGAAACTTCGGATTCGGTTGAGCATATGTGGACCCGATTAAAAACGCCTGGAAACGGTATCGTATATGAGATCAACCGAGACCACATGCTGGTAGATCAGATCGTTGCCGAAGCTCCGGAAATTCGAGGCAAACTCGAAACATTACTGAAATACATAGAACGAGGAATTCCGCTGAATCAACTTTACATTGATCTTAATAATGATGAAAAGATTGAGAATGATGCGGATATGGGAGAGCAGGAGATGTTCAAAACGCTGGAGCAGATGCTGTCCGTTTTGCCAAGCAGCATTATGCGGTGTGAAATGCTTGAAAAGATAGAGCATACTGATCCTTTCTGCGGATATCCGGATGTGATTCGCGCCTTAAAAGCAAAGGAGGACGGCAATGTTAAACCCTAATATTGAAATGTTGGAAAATCTCATTTCCGCAGCGGTTAGTACTCGGTACAAGGAAGTTCCGCCTACAGAGGAAGAATTTCTTACGCTTGCACAAAGCATGCGTGCAACGCTGAGCACACTTCCAGTAACGGATGAGGAATTTGCAGAAATTCTTGTCCGTCTGCGTGCGTCGATTGTTATACAGATGGATGTCGGCGTGTACATCAATGATCGAAATACACCTCATAAATCATGGCTTCCTTCCAGAAGAGCAGATTTGGACTTTTTCTTCTGGAATCGATATAAAAAATATCTGGAGGAAATTAAACATTGGAATCCAAGGGTTACCGCAACGCTGGATAAGGTTTCTGACGAGATCGTCGATCTGCTCGGAGATCCGCAAAGTAAAGAACCTTTTCAGCGCCGCGGATTGGTGTTGGGCGATGTCCAATCCGGCAAAACCGCAAATTACACCGCAATCAGCAACAAAGCTGCTGATACTGGATACAGAATTATTATTGTTCTTGCAGGAATGATGGAAAATCTGCGCCAGCAGACTCAGTCTCGCTTGGATGCAGAGTTCTCTGGCCGGAAGAGTGAGTATTATCTGGATCCAAAGGCTGAACAGGGAATCAAAAACCAGCCTGTTGGTGTAGGCAGGTACGGCGTACAGAAGCGTATCGCAGCCTTTACCTCTGTGACTAAGGATTTTGACATCAATGTGCTGAAAAGCAATGATTTGAACCTTCAAAGCGTTTCAGATCCGATTGTCTTAGTCGTAAAGAAAAACAAGCGGATATTGAACAATTTGATTAAATGGCTCTCCAATAGTCGTGATAACACCACAGGGAAAATAATGCTGCCCATGCTCTTGATTGATGACGAGGCAGATAATGCATCTGTTAATACAAAGAGTGAGGATGACAGCCCAGCCGCTATCAATGCCTGCATTCGCCAGTTGCTGCACGAGTTTAATCAGGCTTCCTATCTGGGAATTACTGCGACACCCTTTGCCAATATTTTTATCAACCCTGAAACAGAAGATGAGATGATTGGCGATGACCTATTTCCCAGAGATTTTATCTACTCGCTGGCACCGCCTACGAACTACATTGGAGCTGATAAGATCTTCGGAGACGCAACAGAGAAGTTTTCTGATGTATTGATTCCGCTGCGGCGCGAAGAAATGGATCTATTTTTCCCTTTCACACACAAAAAGACATTGGAAGTGGATGCGCTGCCGCCCAGCATGTATGAAGCAATTGCATACTTTCTGCTGTTTAATGCAATTCGTGATCTGCGCGGCGATTATACCGAGCACCGCTCCATGATGATTCATGTTAGCCGTTTTACAGATGTGCAGAACCGAATTGCAGAAGCTGTAAATGAATGGCTTGTTCAAGTAAAGTCCGATGTGCAGAATTATGCTGCTTTGGATGATGAAAAGCGCGAGCAAATTGCATCTCTGCGTTATCTGCATAAAGTGTGGATGAAACACCAATTAGAAAAGATTAGCAAGACAAATTGGGATGACATTTGCTCCAATTACTTAAACCGCGCTATCGCCCCTATTGCAGTGCGCGCAGTTAACCAAAGAACTGGGGCAACAAGTCTGGATTATTTCAACCACAAAGAAGATGGCCTGCGCGTTATTGCAGTTGGCGGCAACAGCTTGTCCAGAGGCTTGACGCTGGAGGGGCTGGGAGTCAGCTATTTCTATCGCAAATCTCAAATGTATGATACGCTGCTGCAGATGGGACGCTGGTTTGGTTATCGTCCAAACTACGAGGACCTTTTCAGAATTTGGATGGCAGAAGAAGCTATTGACTGGTATGGGTACATCACCAGAGCGGCCAATGAGCTTAAAGATGAAATTGCAAAGATGAAGCTCGCCAACCAAACACCGATGGAGTTTGGCCTGAAAGTGCGTCAGGATCCGAACTCACTTATTGCAACAGCTCGCAACAAAATGCGCTCGGCAACACAGGTAAGCCGCCCGGTAACTGTATCGGGAAAGCTGCTTGAAACGCCCAAGCTCAAGGCCAATCCTGAAATACTGAAAGCGAATGAAGCTGCATTCAAAGAATTTGTGGATCATTTAGGCAGCGCCGGGACCCGTGACTTCTCTGTGAAGCCATATTATTGGCGCGGCGTAAACAAAGAGTTGGTTGTACAGCTGCTTCTTGACTTTGAAACGCACCCGTGGCACCTGGCCTTCCAAGGCAGAGCACTTGCTGAGTATATCGATGAAAAAATGGACAATGAGACTTGGGATGTTGCCCTTATTACAGACGGTGAAGGTTCGGAATATGGGCCTGGTCTCAAATGCGGCAGCGAAGTACTCCCGATTAAGGCAACTGAGCGCCGTTCTGTGATAGCTGACGACAAAATGATTCGAATCAGCGGAACTAAAGTAAAGGTGGGTTCCGGCGGCTGCACAAGAGTTGGATTAACCAAAGAACAGATCGAAACAGCAAGGAAACGCTTCAAAGAACAAAATGGGGACAAGCATATGTCTGACAGTGCCTATTTGATTCGAGAGCGAAGCCCGTTGCTGATGCTGCACATCATTGAAACAGATTTGGATAAAGTCGAATCTACCAACAGAGAAGTTCCTACCTATTTATTTGCGCTTGGCGTTGGTTTCCCTGATACTGGTACCGGTATCCGTACTGCGAATTACATGGTGAACATGGTTGAACTGAAAAACTGGATGGATCCTGACGAGGAAGAAGACGAATGAAAATTACTGCTGAATATCTTCATGAGAAGTGGAATGCCTTCAACTACTATGACGGAGGATACATACAGATTGAGGTGAAACACGCCCTTGAATGGCACGTTGGCTACAAGGAGATTGACCAGAAAGCCTTGGTGATTATTTCACAGAATGAGCCGGAACTTCTGCCGTCTTCCAAATCAATTGTTGTAACCAAGGGCCGCCGCACAGACGGACGATGGACTCTTTCCTTTGTGCTTATGCGCAATGAACAGGACAGCGTTTTTGAATTGCTGTGCGCGGATTTGATCTCTTATTCTCAAACAGCAGATAATGAGATTTCTGCTTTGAATTTAACAGTGCGGCGCTTTAAGCAATGGAACAAACTGCTTGAGCATCAAAGAAAAAGCCTGATGGATGAGAGTAACCGCAAAGGATTGCTTGGCGAGCTTATCTATCTGTGCGAAGTGATTGATGCCGGATATCCAATTCTGCCGGCGGTTCAAGGATGGGTCGGCCCGGATGGTGCTGATCAAGACTTTGTGTACGCAGACAACTGGCATGAGGTGAAATCTGTGGGTGTATCTGCAGATTCTGTGAAAATTTCTTCTTTGGAGCAGCTTGCAAATACCGATCCTGGAGAATTGGTTGTGATGCTTATTGATAAGTGTGCACCAGAACACAGCGGCGCAGTGTCACTTGGAGAGCAGGTAGATCACACTTTCAGACGGGTGCATGAAAACGATGACGCCTATTCCCTTTTGGAAAGCAAGCTGATGCGCTATGGCTTTATCGATCTTCCTGAGTATAGGGAGCAAAAATATGTATGCTCGGGAGAAATGCATTTCCGCGTAGACGCGGATTTCCCAAGGCTGACATCAGATAATGTCGTTCCGCAGATTATCGAGGTACAATATTCAATTAGTCTGGCCAGTATTGAAGACTGGCGGGTGGAGGGTTAACATGGATGCGCAGGAATTCAGAAAGGATTTTCTCGAAAATGTAAAAGCAGAGGCTGCTGCCACTGGTGAGGGTTCCTGCGCAGCCTTTGTTGACTCTATGGCGCAGTATCTTGTTGAAGCGGAAGTCTTACCGGACTTCACTCCTGCTTTCTATACAAGTACAACATCCAAGAGAAAAATCTATCGTGTAGATGGGTACGTTTTTGACGAATTCGACTATACGATGAATTTAATCATTGCGGATTATGACGGCGTGGAAGAACGGACGATGGGTAAGGTTGTATCTTCAACGAATTTTCAACGCTTAGCCGTGTTTGTGGATCAGGCCCTAAACACGAATTTGTATAGAGAGATCGAGATGAGTACTCCATGTGCAGATTTGGTAGATCTGCTTCGGTTGGAAAAAGGGAGAATTCGAAAATACAGACTTCTCATTTTCACAGATGCAGATGTCAGCGATACGCTGAAGAATCTTGACAATCTCGATATTGGAGGCATTTCTGCTGAATGTCAAATCTGGGACATCGACCGTGTGTTTCGTGTATGCTGCTCTGATCTGGGGCGTCAAAATATTGAGATTGATTTTCGAGAATATATCCCCGAAGGCATCCCTTGCCTGGAGGCCAGCAGCGCTGCGACGGCAGAATATAACAGCTATCTTTGCATTATTCCGGGAAAGGTTCTTGCAGATATTTATGATAAGTATGGCAGTCAATTGTTGGAGGGCAATGTTCGGTCATTTCTTTCTACAAAGGTCGCCGTAAATAAAAAAATCAGGGAAACTATTTTGAAATGCCCCTCAATGTTTTTTGCGTATAACAATGGCGTATCTGCAACCGCAATGGATGTCCAGCTTGAGCGCACGGCAGGTGGAACACACATTGTCGGGGCAAGAGACTTTCAGATTATTAACGGCGGCCAGACGACAGCATCCCTTTCTAATACCCGTCATAAGGATAAAGCTGATTTAGAAGGCATCTACGTACAGATGAAACTGACTGAGATTGATGAAAGCGACATGGACCGTTCAACAGAGTTGGTGCGAAATATATCTCGGTCTTCAAATAGCCAAAACAAAGTTACAGATGCAGATTTCTTCTCTACTCATCCATTCCACATACGCATGGAGCAGCATTCCCGGAGAATTTTTGCTCCTGCAGAATCTGGTGCGCAGTATGAAACAAAATGGTTTTATGAGCGTGCCAAGGGCCAATTTCTGCAGGCTCAGATGCGCCTTACACCGGCCAAGAAGCGGCAATTCCTGCTGCAGAATCCCAAGAGCAAAGTCATCACTAAAACGGATTTTGCTAAAGTACGCAACACATGGAGTGAAATGCCCCACATCGTCAGCAAGGGTGCTCAGACAAACTTTATGAAGTTTGCTGAGTTGATTGATGAAGCTTGGACGGCCAACGATTCGCAGTTTAATGAGCGATACTTTACAGAAAGCGTGGCGCTGGTTATCTTATTTAAGCATCTCGAAGCGTTGATACCGAGGCAGGAGTGGTATGAACAGGGCTACCGAGCGAACATCGTTACTTAATCATTGGCACTGCTTCATCAGTTAATTCGGAAGCAGTTCAAAAATATGGAGTTGGATTTGCAGAGTATTTGGCAGCGCCAAAGCGTTCCAGAAAGCGTTACAAAAGCTTTGGAACAGATAGCTGAGCAGGTCTTCTATAGGATAACTGATCCAAATAGACCTACAATCAATGTCACGCAGTGGTGCAAGCGCGAGGGATGCTGGAACAGTGTTCAAGAAATTAATCTAATTCTGCCAGCAGAATTTTCTAGTGTATTGATTGGAAAAACTGAAGTGAGGGCAGCAGAAAAAGAAGCGAGGAAAGACCAAAAAGTGCTTTCCGAAACGGAGGCACAGGTTAAAGTACTTCAATATTCTGCAGATCAATGGAAAAAGCTGTCTGCGTTTGCGATGCAGAAACGCATGGCATCGCCCGATGAAAATGTAGCGCTGAAATATGCATGCCAAATCCCTAACAAAATGCCGAGTGGATACCAGAGTCAACGACTCCTTGCGCTCCTTGATCGAGCATTATCCGAGGGTTTTAACCTTTAACAAGAGAAAGAGGAATGTGTTGTGTACAAAGTTGTGGACTTGTTTGCAGGAGCAGGAGGCCTGAGCCTCGGCTTTATGCAGACGAGAAAATATGATATCAAGGTAGCGTTTGAGAACAGTCCTTATATGCAGGAAACATATCGCCTGAATCATCCTGGCGTTGAAGTACAGGGAGATGTCTGCGCTGCAAATTATGACGAGATTAAGGAAAAATATGGAGATATAGACGTGGTCATCGGCGGCCCGCCCTGTCAAGGCTTTTCTAATGCGAATCGTCAAAAGAACCATGCTATCAGTCAGAATAATATGCTGGTAAAACAGTATATCCGGGCTATTCTTGAACTCAACCCAAAAGCATTTGTTATGGAGAATGTCAGCATGCTGAAATCTGATGTTCATCGATTTTATATGGAAGAGAGCGATGTTGAAACTGTAAAAAAATACAAGATTCCTGTTAAATCCACACAACTTCACTTACTGGATCAGGCGTATATATTTGACGGCGCACTGGAGATAGTTAAAAACCAGCAGAAGATTCAGCAGTATCTTTGGCCGGAACAGCATTACTTTGAGCTGAACGTTATCTACAAAGCTGCGAAGAATCCTGAAAAAATGAAATCCGCACTTGAGAAGCACAAAAAGAAGCTTTGTGCTGCGGCTGCTGACTATGTGAAATTGCATGATGATAATAATCATATCGCCAGTGTCTCTGCGGAAGCATTTCAAGCGATCTCCGAATACTATTCTGGTGAGTTGGATGCGTCTGTGCTCAAAAGCAGGATTGAACCAGCAATTCTAATCCAACGCATGCTCAGCAAGGCACAGGAGATACACGAAAATCACATAGTTGTGGATGCCTACTCTGTCGAAGATGGAATCGCAGCCGTGATTCGCTCTTTTGCTGTTTACGATTATCTGGAGAGAGTATTGCAGGCACCTGAAAATGACTATGTTTTGGATAAAGATGTCCTTTGCGCTGCAGATTACGGCGCGCCTCAGAAACGAATGCGCTTTGTTGTGATAGGCATTAAACGCCGTATTTCCTCTAAAATAGCCCTTCCTAAAGGACGTTTTGATGCAGACGAATATCGAACCGTGCGCGATGCCATCAGCGATCTGGAAGATGTCAAGCCGGTCGTTGAGCTTGAAGACGACAAAGATGGTATTGTTCTGCAGCCAAAAGAGAACCTGGGTGAATTGGCTTCTTCACTTCGAGATTCCAAAATACTAAAAAACCATATGGTTACAAAAACAACCGATACAGCGATGCAGCGTTTTAAGGCACTCAAACAGGGAGAAAATTTCCACGCTTTAGATGATTCGCTGAAAACCAATACATATACGGACGCATCCCGAACACAGAATACGATTTATCTTAGATTAAACTACGACGAACCCTGCGGGACAGTGGTAAATGTCCGCAAATCTATGTGGATACATCCGACACGGGATCGAGCTATCAGTGTTAGAGAAGCAGCGCGTCTGCAAACTTTCCCAGATAGTTTTGTGTTCTGCGGCTCAAAGGACAAACAGTATCAGCAGGTGGGCAATGCGGTTCCGCCGATTATGGCTAAGTCGATTGCCAAGAAGTTGGCCAAAGTTTTGAAAGACAATTTGCCGGAAGGTGGACAGAATGGCGGATAACCATAGTAAGGAAGCCCGAAGTATGAACATGTCTCACATCCGCAGTACGAATTCGAAACCTGAAGAAATTGTACGAAAGTATCTTTTTGCAGAGGGATTCCGTTATCGTAAGAATGTGAAGAAGCTGCCGGGATGTCCTGATATAGTTCTCTCCAAATATAAAACTGTAATCTTTGTGAACGGTTGCTTCTGGCATAAGCATGATTGTCCTCGATTTGTTTGGCCCTCGTCCAATCAGGATTACTGGAGACCCAAAATTCTTAGAAATGTTGAACGGGACAATCAAAACCGCAAAGAATTAGAAGCTCTGGGCTGGAAGGTAATCACTGTCTGGGAATGTGAGTTAAAAAAGAAAGTTTTTGAAGAAACAATGAGGAAAATCATTCAGCAAATTGTTTCGGAGAAGCAACCTATAGAATAGCCGGAAGGTGAGATTATGCAGCGAGCATATTACTCGGCGAAAATAAAGAGTTTTTTGGATGAGCAGCCGGAAGTGCTTCTCGGAAAACTAATGATTTCTGAAGAGTTTTCTACTACTGATCTCCAGAAAAATGCATGGAGAAAAGAGATTCAAATTTTACAGGACCAATTGCGTTTAGTTGAAAACGGCGATATTGCGTTCGAGTACACAATTCCAAGAATGGGGCACCGAATTGATGTGGTGTGCATTATTCGTGGCTTGATCTTTTTGCTTGAATTTAAAGTTGGTGACAGTGAATACAGAAAGTCGACAGCAGATCAAGTTATGGATTATGCGCTCGATTTGAAATACTTTCACGAGCTAAGCACGGACCGATATATTATTCCAATTAGCGTTCCAACGGAAGCACCGGCGATATCTAATAAAGTTGAGTTCATGGAGGACAAAATTTCAAAAGTGCTTAAATGCACAAAAAGCAATATTGCTCTGACAATTAATTCGGTGCTTGACTCCGTTTGGGATAAAGAGTTATCTATCGAGGATTGGATTAATTCAATATATACTCCTACACCAACTATTATAGAGGCTGCTCAGGCCATGTATCGTAATCACTCAGTGAAAGATATTTCGAGAAATGATGCGGGTGCACATAATTTGACGGCTACAACGGAAACAATCAATCGAATAATTGATGATTGTAAGAGAAGAAAGAAAAAGGCAATATGTTTCGTAACTGGTGTTCCGGGAGCGGGGAAAACACTGGCTGGACTTAATATTGCGAATGAGCGTCACAATTTCGATGCAGACGAACATGCAGTTTTTCTCTCCGGAAATGGCCCTCTTGTGGATGTCCTTCAGGCTGCATTAGCCCAAGACAGGTCAAGCCGCACGGGCATAACGATCGCAGCAGCAAAAAAAAAGAAACGAAAGCATTTATTCAGATTATTCATCGCTTTAGAGATGAAGCACTTACGACAAATAGACCGCCTGTTGAGAAAGTAGCTATTTTTGACGAAGCACAACGTGCTTGGAACGAAGAAAGCCTAACTAATTTTATGAAGCGAAAAAAGAATGTTGATGCCTTTAATCAATCTGAACCTGAATTCTTAATTCGCATCATGGATCGACATCAAGACTGGGCCGTGATTGTTTGCCTGGTGGGTGGTGGGCAGGAAATATATAATGGCGAAGCTGGAATTGTTGACTGGTTTAGTGCGTTACGAGGGAAATTCAAAAATTGGCATATTTATCTTTCAGATAAAATAACCAGCTCCGAGTATGTTGGAACTTCGTCAATTAAGGAGTTGCTTGCAGGATGCTCATATGACTTTAAACCTGCTTTGCATCTTGGCGTTTCTCTGCGTTCTTTCAGGAGTGAAAAATTGGCCGAGTTTGTAAAATTGCTCCTTGACAATAAGCCAATTGCAGCGGCAAAAGTTTATGCAGAATTAAATGCACATTATCCTATTGTGATGACTCGCGACTATAATAAGGCGAAAAAATGGATTCTTAGTAAGGCGAGAGGAACTGAGCGATACGGACTACTGGCTAGCTCGGAAGGAAAAAGACTGCGGGGTATTGGTATATGGGTTCCATCCGAGATTAATCATGTGGGTTGGTTCTTGAATCAAAAAGATAATGTGGATTCATCATATTTTCTCGAGGTAGCTGCTTCTGAATTCAAAGTTCAAGGTCTTGAAATAGATTATAGTTTGCTTGCATGGGATGCAGATCTTCGCCGTTCAGATGACGATTTTGACTATTTCAAATTCAGAGGAACGCGCTGGAATCATGTAAATAATTTGCAGCAGCAAAAGTATTTGAAAAATGCGTATCGTGTTTTGATGACACGCGCACGTCAAGGTGTGGTGATATTTATACCTGAAGGGGTGGATCCGGAGGTAGATTCGTCAAGGAGCCACTTTTATTATGATGATATCTATAAATACTTGCGTAGCTGCGGAATTATAGAGCTCGAATAATGGTAGAATCTTACTATACCCTATTATACCCTTGATTGTTCGGGTATAATAGGGTATAATTCTGCATAGAATAGTATCTCACAGGAGGTGCGCTATGGACTTATCCGAAATGCAAACCCGTGCGGCAGAGTTGGAACAGCAGATTTCTGCTTTGCCCGCTGGCTCTGTCACGAAGAAAACCGTCAACGGTAAGGACTATTTCTACCATCGTTGGACAGAAAATAAGAAGCGGCGGGAGAAGTATATTCCTGCTGACGAATTGGAGAATTTCCGTGCTCAAATCGAGCGTCGGAAGGCGCTGGAACAGGAGCTGAAAGCGCTGAAAAAGCAGCTGCCCAAGGCGAAATCTGCGAACCTTTCCGCGTTTACCACCAATGTCCGTACCGGCGAGGCGCTGCGTTCCTTTGCGGCGTCTGTTCGCGGCTATCGCAGGCGCGAGTGTTT
>OBII01000679.1_pt1 | contig 12478 bp, 10 predicted proteins | sample 2433771 | NCBI WGS metagenome assembly OBII01 (sample SAMEA2452127, study PRJEB22498) | human gut metagenome | biome: human feces; feature: human gut; material: feces | place: Australia | collected 2012
CATAATCATCCATTGCCGTAATATCCCGCTTCATCACCATCTTCATGATGATGTCAGGAATCAGCATACCGATTACGATGCCCGCGCCCAATAATGCCGGCATTTCTTCTCCCTTCAGTTCTCCTCCACTCTCGGTGAAGCCCTGGAAGAAGCAGAAGCCCATCACCACATACAGGGTGATGATGTAGCAAGCCACGAAGGCATCTCTCTTGCGGAAGTTACGGCGCTGTTGAAGCCACCATAACCTTAACAGTAATTTCAACATAATTCATTCTTTTCAATGGTTTACGGGCACAAAGGTAAACAAAAAACTCTGAATTCTCTAACAAATTAGAAGAAATAACCTAAAAATAACATTAATCTAATATTCCCAGCCTTAAAGTATACGATATCTCGCAGTCAGCAGCACACTTCGTTGGCGAATACTATATTCTGAAATCCTTTCTGTAAGTGCCGAAGTATTAGAGCGCGAATAGTTCTTCTTGTTAAAAATATTGCTACAATCTAAAGTAAGCAACCATTTTTTACAAGAAAAGCTACCACTCACTCCACACAGAACAAAAGATTTATTCTTTTCATTCAGACTATTATAATAATGAGAACAAGTAGTAGATACCGACAAGCCTTTAGGCAATAAGAAATCTACAGATGTATCATTCGTCATAGAACGCAAGGAAGCCATTGATATATTACCACTCATTTTACTTCCTGCACAATAATAAGAACTCTCGTGACTTGCTACCAACCAATTCATAATTGTTGCACTTGCATTCATCTTTACACTCCATGTATTGCTAGAATAGTTAAGTTCTTCTCCTTGCAGAAGGATAGGACTATCCACATGAGCATAATTTAACATCAATGCTATTTTCGTTTTTTTCCAATCAAACCCCTTACTGGTATTCAGTCTGAAATTCAGACGTTTTGCAACACTCTCAGTAGGTTGGCTCTCCACTTTTTCTACTACCCCATCATAAGTACTACCATAAAGTATCTTGGGTTTATTGCTATTCCATGCCAGATCCAAATCCACAAAAAACATTTTAAAAATATTCTTAAAATGATAGGATACCTTATGGTTTACCCATGTACCTTCATATAAAGACGGAGTGGCATAACACGAGAGCTGCCGATAATTATTCAATATATATTGAGCATACAAGTTTTCTATTGTAGGCAACTCATTAGATAAAGAACCATGATAGGCGAAAGAATGAGAAGCATTAAGATAATAAGTTGCTACGATACTAGGCTCAAAATTAAAACACCTATAAAGCAGCTTCGTCTTATCCATTTGGTCATTCAATTGCTGATAGCGATATCCCAATGGCATATCTACATCTAAATTCAACTTGTTGATCTTATAAACTACTCCAAGTCCCAAGCCCACCTTCATTTCGGTGAGGGCAAGTCGGTTCTTGTATCCCTCCAAAGTACTCTCCAAGTTATCATGACGAACATCACAAAAAGCTGTTGGGCTAATTTGCAAGTTACCTATCACCAATGAAGACAATATTCCCAGAAGATTCTTAGATTCTACATTTTTACTTTCCACCCATTGATTCATGCCATCCGAAGTCAGAATATCCGGAAACAGATTCCTATCAACAAAGAGATTCTGAGGTCGCTTTTCTATATTCAACTTAGACACAAAATCAACACCTCGTCCTTGATGAAACTTACTTGTCAAATGAAGTTCATTGTGCAAACGATAATCCTTAATCTTACCACTTTGCAGAATATTACCTTCATTTTCGATCCGATTGGTCCCCACGAACGAAGAATAATCAAACGTCAAAGATTCCTTGACGTATTGCTTATCAGAATTTTTCACGAGCGCAAGATCCCCATATCCAATTTCCTTATGCAATTTAGCAGATATACGTTCTACTATGGAACGATAAGTGCCATCAGGCAAAAGGTTATGAATAAAAGACTGATTGTTACGTCTATCCCTATCAGACAAACCTCCAAGATTTATTCCCAGATTTACATCCTTCCCTAAGCGATAGATATTGTTAAATGTCAAGCTATTCGAACGATTAAAATAATAATATCGCTTGGCTATGCCTGGTGCAGAAGGCATTTCTATTCCAGTCAGATTGATTGTACGAGCATAGTCATCCCCGTCAAAAGAGCGTAGTTCCGCCTCCAAATCTTCTCCGATATTATTTCCTTTATACATCGCCAACAATTGAGAGCTCTTTTTAAAATATGTAGCAAGCAACTCTCCTTTCCAAAGAGCATCGTCACCATTTCCTGCTCCTAAAACACCTATCAAGTTAAAGACACCCTTCACACCTTCTTTCAATTTCAAATTAATGGAAGCGCGTTCTTCAGGGCGCAGTTTTTTAAGAGCTTTAATCTCTTGATGGTTTTCCAATACCTGAACCGTAGAGATACTATTGGGATCCACATTATTGGTAGCTATACCATATCTACCTTTCATCAAATCCAGTCCCTCAATATAAAGGTTTTTGATTGGCAATCCTTTATAGGCAATCTGACCTGTATTCAATACGGTAATACCAGGCATTCTTTTCAACACCTCTGCTATAGATTGGTCGTTTTTGTTAAGAAAAGAAGCAACATTATAATTAATGGTATCTCCACCCATATAGATTTTCTGCGCCTTCACAGTTATTTCCTTTAGTTTTTGTGTCTTTTCCTCCACGTACAACGTATGGAAAGCATCTTTATTGGATACGTTTTCCTGATATTTATTTATCGTCATGCCTGAGCAAAACAAACTGACGCTATCTGCCGATGTATGAAAAGATACAGAAAACATACCATTTTTGTCTGTCAGACTAGCTCCCAGTATCTTATATCTCTGATTCAATTGGCTGACAAAAACATTAATTCCAGAAACTGGCGAATTGGCATCTGTTTTCACGCAACCACGAAGAGTCGTAACGGCAGTTTGGGCATGCATGGTAAAAACACCTAGAAGCAACAACAATGACAGCAAGAACATGAAAAGAAATCCCCATCTCTCCAGAAGTCCCATTGGTTGCCTCAGCATATTGTTCAGTTCTTTGCTATGTCCATTTAATATCTTATTATGTTTCATACTGCGAGTTGATTTTTAATTAATGAATAATATACACCTTTTTTATCTAATAGAGTTTGATGTGTCCCTTGCTCCACCACATGTCCGCTTTTCATGACCACAATATGATCTGCGTCTTTTACCGTACTTAAACGATGAGCAATAATTACAGAAGTACGTCCCTGCAAGAAGGATTTTAAATTAGCCATAACTTCCCTTTCATTATTTGCATCCAGAGAATTTGTAGCTTCATCTAGAAATAAATAGTCAGGGTTTTTATATATAGCTCTGGCTATCAACAACCGTTGCTTTTGCCCCGAACTCAATCCCTTTCCTTCACCACCGATTTTTGTATGAAATCCTAATGGCATAGTCTCTACAAAAGAAAGGACGTTTGCCATTCTTGCTGCCAATATCAAACGTTTCTTATCTATTTCGCCAGAAGGAACAATATTACGTGCAATCGTATCGGAATAAACAAATCCATCTTGCATTACTACTCCACATTTCTTACGCCATTCTCTAATATCATAGTCTAGAAGTGAAATACCTCCTATAGTTATTGTACCTGAATCAGGTGTATAAAAACCTAATAATAGCTTCAGCAATGTTGTTTTTCCACTTCCACTAAGACCAACTATAGCTGTTGACTTGCCTTTTTTAATTTCAAAATCTACATCTTTTAAAACTGCTTCTTCTGCAAGTTTATCATACTTAAAAGATATATGATGAACATTAATACTATCATGTGGTATTTTTGCAACTTTTTCCCCCTCACATTCATCCTTTAAATTATATATTTCATTTAAACGTCCCATACTTAATTTAGCATCTTGAAGCTTCTTCACAAAAGTAACTAATTGTTCCAATGGACTATTCAGCATACCCATCAAGAACTGTAAAGCGAGCATCATACCCAACGTCATCGTTCCATCAATAACTCTCGTCGCAACAAAAGCGGTAACACATATATTTTTCACTTGGTTCAACATGACGCCACCAGACAATTGATATTGCGATAGTTTCAATCCATCAGAAAGCACTTTGTAAATACTAACCTGAGTTTTCTCCCAATCCCATCGTTTATCATTCTCGCATCCATTGAGTTTCATGTCTTGCATACCAAATATTATTTCAAAGACATTATTTTGACTCAAAGAATTAAGAGAAAACATCCGATTGTCGATAGTAGCTCTTTTTTTCATAAAAAGCCATACCCACCCTATATACAAAGTACTACATACAGTAAAGATCAAAAAGACCATAACATTGTAATACAGGAAAACACCACTAAAAATCAGCAGATTAATTAATGAAAACAGCATCGTCAAACTCGTACCTGTAAGGAATTCCTTTATGCGCTGATGATCACTTATACGTTGCATGATATCTCCACTCATTTTTATATCAAAAAATGAGATTGGTAATTTTGTTAGTTTAAAAATAAAGTCAGAAATCATCAATATATCTACTCTAACACCAATGTAAAGCAAGATTCTATTACGAACAAGTTCTACAAAAGTTGTTCCAAATACCAAAAGAAATTGTCCCAACAATATTATCCAAACGATGTAAACGTTTTTGTCTTTTACACCAAAGTCTATTATCGCTTGTGTCAAGAACGGAACGAAGAGCATAAAGATTGTTCCAAGAAACATACCCAAAAGTATATTCAGCATAACATATTTGTATGGCTGTATATAACTCCACAGAAAATTAAGCACATTTTTTTGTTTTTGTTTCTTTTCTACAAAATCATTCAATTCCTCCGTGGGTTCCAGACATAAAACAACTCCAGTATTCTCATCAATCTCCCAACATTTTCCCATCTCTGTTTCAGAATATTTAAAACGTGAGCCTACTGGGTCTGCAACATAATAATATATATGACCTCTTTTTTTTCTCACCTCATATAAAACAACAAAATGTTCTTGTCGCCAATACAAAATACAAGGCAAAGGAATATTTTCAGCTAATGTTAGGAGGTTCACCTTTACTCCCAAAGCTTTAAAGCCTATCACTTCTGCCGCCTTCTTGAGACTTAACATCGTTGTGCCATTTTGGGAATACACACACAACTGATGGATGCATTCCATGGAAAGTTTTTTCCCATAGAATGCAGCTATCATTCGCAAACATGTTGGTCCGCAATCCAAAGTACCCCTTTGAGTATACAAAGTGAATCTCTTCATTCTCACTACAATGTAATCAACCAAAATTTCTTTCCATCACTTCCTATTAGTTTACCATCACTCAAAGCAACGATATTACTCATATATTTAGGCACAACATAAGTATTCTTTATGTTCCCTGTCCAATCTAAAACTACCAGTTTACAGGATGCCTTATTTTGCTTATGCAATAAAGTCATAGACTGCTGAGTTTTATTCCACCATAGTGCATACACATAAGTTTCTGATGAAGTTACATCTTTTACTTGCATTAGATTAACGGCCCAAACATCTGCTGAAAGGGGCTTTATAGTCTTCCAATTAGGCTCTGCTAATTTTACGATATAACTTTTCCTTTCATCCAAACTTACATATTGTACAGCTGGATAAATATAAAAGCCATGGACCAAGACACGAGCACGCTTATTAAACGTTTGCTTTCCGAAATTAGTTGTCCACGCAGGATATTTCTTTGTATAAAGCAATGGTGCGACTTCTCCAACGCAAGTAGAAATAGTATCTAAAATCGATGTATAAACTGCCTGTATTCCCATATTAGGTTGCCTCCCTACAAAATAGAATTCCTTATCCGATTTACGATAAGCAAAAGGCACATTCAATGCCATAGCATAAGGAACTTTCGACTTAGCCGAAAAGACAAACTTATGCGTATTTTTCATCGTATGTTTTTCCATGTCCAAATTATAGACCAAAGGATAAGTACGGTCCATTACGCACAAATCATCAAGACTATCTTGTACAAGTATAGGATAGTCAATACCATTACTTCTTGCAGGGTCTCTGAAATATTCATATTCCATCTTAAGCGAATGAGAGGCTTCGTCAACACAATAAGTTCTCAATAATTGAGCCCCCCAACGTTTTGGGTTTTCATAAGTAACATAAAGCTTTTTCCCAACAACTTGCATATTTACCAAAATTTTTATATTTGGCAAAGAGTCTACAGACAAAAGCGTAAACTTGATATTGCTAGCACCGTATACATCTACACTTAATAATAACATAAAAAAAAACGAGAATAAACTCCTCATACTTACTTTGTTCAATCTTACATTTTTTTTCATAATCTAAACATTTAAATTACACATTTTTAAATCAGGTCTCATCAGTTCACAAGCCGATACAGGGGGACAGACATACCGAAATGGACACGAATGACAATTTACCAAATCCTTTCTGGTCATTCTCCAAGAATGGTTTTCTACGAATTCGGCAGATACCGCATCTAGCAATGTATATCCACTATTAACATTTCCCAATTTAGAAGAAGAACCATGCGGACGAACTTCTCCTGTACAAGAAACATCTAGAATGCCAAAGAAATTAGCATTTAACTTTTTATTTCTAAACAGATACGACATTTTTCTCGGATTATTCATTAAATCCTTCCCTGATGTCCACACCTTCTCTCTAAACATTTGTTCATTATCATCCAACCAAACAGGCAAGCACTCCATTCGTTCACCATCTTCGATGTCTGAGAAATCATATATTAGCTTTAGAGAACGTACTTCTAGCCCCATATCATTTTTTCCTTTGTTCGCATAAGTAGGCGAAAAACTATCCTTATATATAATGAACTGACAACAACTAGACAGAGACTGCACATTCTGTTTACCTAACAGGGCATAATCCTCTACATAAATATGAATTCTATACTTGAAGGAATAGTTTCTCAATAAATTCACAAAATCTTGCACATCACATTCCAAGAAATATCTATATGAGCAAATAAAGTCAATGACGGCAACACTCGATGCTATAGTTTGACTTATCAATTCTTGCAACATTTTATAATCCAAATATGCATACTTCTCCTCATAACAAGCACATGGGTATTGACGAGAAGCCATATTACGACAACGGGCCAACATTTCGTTTTCAGTAACGCAGCAGTCCAAAGACACATAAAGACCACTTAAATAATACAGTTTATTTCCTAAACGAGCATATTTATCATCCTTGTTTCGTTCCAAATCCTTTTGTAAACTCAACATTGGAAGAAGACTTATCGGCTTAATCGCATTCGACACAGTACGTACAGAGAAGAATCCCTGCCGAATAGCCTCATCTGCTGTATGTTCCAAAGAAGGCTCATAGGGTATTACCCCCAGATTCTTTGGCAAATACATTTTTACAACGATGTCATATAGTCCTTTATCATTTGAATACAAGAACTTACCATTACTGACATTATACATCAGCAACCTCTTTTCTCCCAAGAAATCCACAAAAATTTCTGGAGAAATTATCAGCCAGACAAAAAACTGTTCGCTCATACGACCTCAAAACTAGACATTATATACGAATAAGACTCAGGATATTGCAAGAGAAAAGAATACACTTTACTCTTCACCATTTTCTCCGTCTTTGAGTCCATAAAATATTTACACTTTCCTTTGGGCGAGTCCATCATGCCATTATTAAACATACAGCAAAGACAGCCACGACTATCTCTACAACATCTACATACTTTTGCTACTCGCTCAAAATAAGAATTATAACTATCAGCAATTAGCTGAAAGTCTACATCTACTTTACCTTGCTTTATTGCAGGATAGCCATACCGATAGCTAATCATCTCACAAGGCATAATCCTACCTGTTACATTCACAAAGACCTTTTTGGTAAAAGGAAGACAAGTCCCTGTAGGAAATTCCTTCTCCTTAGTCCTATCAGCAAACAACAAGTCATTATAATCTTGATAAACATAAGGGGAATGTTTCAGAACATAACGAGCTATTTGCTCAAACCTCGGATGGTCTTCAAACTTAATTTTACCCAAATCCAACCCTTGTTCAAATTCTAGCACAGACTTCCATTTTTCCAAATAGATTTGTTTAAAATCCTTTTCATATTGCAAATTGACACCATCTGGATTTACCTCAGACACAGAAGGCTTTTTACCATAAGTTTGCCATATATACTCAGTTATTGCCTTAACAGAAGTTTTTTGGGTAAGTACTGAGTTAAATTGAACATTCTCTTCGAAAAATCGAGGATACTTCTCTCTTAGCTCATCTATTGCTTTGGTAATAGCAGGAAAAGCCTGCTTTCCATTATGATAAACACGACAAGAAGAACCTTTTTCATCCCCATCAAGACTAATTAACAAGTGCACACTCTTAGAAACCAAGTAATCCATATACTTTGGCAATAGGGTTGCATTAGTAGTCATCGTATAAGCAAAATGTTTTCTATAGCCTTGAAGATTCTCTTCTATGTAACTAATAACAGCCTTAATAAATGACATATTAAGCAATGGTTCTCCACCATAAAAACTAATGACTAGCGTACCTTCACCTCTATTGTCATAGCCTGCATCCCATAACTTTTTTATATAATCAAGAAAAGCTATAGCATTTTCGATAGGCATCATGCGATTATGTCTTTTCCCTTTATTATTATAAAGTTTTCCATACCCACAGTATAGGCACGACAAATTACAACACTCCGTAATCTCGAAAGTAATTTGCGGAGTATTTGCTAAATATGTCTTTATATTTTCGGCTGTTAATTTCATCATATCAATACTTTTCTAAAGGTTCATATTCTTGATCTGGAATATTCTGTATAGAGGTAGAAGGTCTAGATCTACCATCTGTTCCTTTTATATACATATGTCTACCCATCTGTTCCAAAAAACGAATTGGATTTTTTCGCAAACGAGTAATAGCTTTTATTGCCTCTATTTCTGAGCTTTTTTGTTCTGCCTCATACGTATATTCATATATAGGTTGAACTGCATTCTGCATGCTGGTAATTTCCCAAATATATAAACCCGTTGATTCCTCTACTTTCATTATCAACCCTGGTAATCCATAAAATTTATATGGACCATAAGGTAATGGTACATCTACTGCATACCAGACATCATAGTCACGCCCAGCGAAATGAGTTCGAGCTAAGTTACAAGTATAGTCCAACACTACATTTGTACTATCAGAAACAAAAGTCCAATTCAATTTTGGCAACTGAGCCGTATAACAAATTGTTCCTCCATTCAAATCCATAAGATATTTTAATTTACTAACGCCCAATTTAAAATCATTGAATATTTCATAATTAAATACTGGGTGTGGTATTGAAGGAGAAGGTAATCCTTTATTATCATTGACTGTTTTCAAAGAATCGAAATAGAAAATTATTCCACTATAGTCCTTAACAAATTGTTTTCCTATTTGAACAATTCTATCATCTTCATAATAATCTTTTTGCTTATAATTCAACTTAAACTTAAGCTTATACTGCAAAACCTGAGTAGAAACATCTTTGCTTTTAGCATTATCCAATGAATTTGGCGAGGGTGGATATTGTGCAAACACAGCTATGTTCATTAGAAACAATACTGCCAACATTACAATTCTTTGCATATTCATATACATTTAAAGCGTTTAAAACAGCCATAAATTTATGGCAGTTTTTTAACGAAACAAAAAGTTCTATTTTCCAGGTGTCACAATAACATCGTCTAACCAATGATTTTGATTAGTTTGAAGACCCTCAGAATGCAAACCACCAGCATGATTAGCTGAACCATTGTCCATTGTCGAAGCTGAACTACATGCACAACCACATGTTTCACCACCAGCGAAAGAGTTCATTTCTCTCTCACTCATTGCCATTTTGGCAAGTTCACTCATTTTCTTTACCATAACCTAAAAAATTTAATTGTTTATATTTACCGATTTAAGAATAGAATTCCATTTTCGGCTGTTATAATTCAAAATTTCCCCTGTATGCCGTACCATCATCTAGAACTACCTCTATACTATACTGAGCATTCCCTAAATGGGACAAGTCTAGAACAACCTGATTTTTCCCACTTACTTGCAACGTATCACACAATACATTAGTATTATCTGCATCATAAACAAAAATATGAGCAGCACCTGCATATCTATTAACGCCCAACTCTATTTCGTGGTCATTAAGGTCTGCAACCAATACTGGCGAAGAGGTTCTAGAACCACCATGTTGTTTGACAGTACTTTTTTTCAGTATAATCGGTAATGCCAAAGATGGCAAAGATACCATAAACATAAATATTATGCACACTAATACTCTTATTTTTTTCATATCACTTTTATGTTTAATTATTCGGTTGCAAAATTAGTAAGTTTTTCAACTACTTCAAAGTAATTTGGGTCTAAACTTTAAAATGCTTCAAATTTTTTATAACAATCTAATTATCGGACATTTACATTTACCCCCCCCCTCAGCTTTTTGGTCTAAAATTACATCAGAACGTTTCCATATATTCCTAAAGAGATGTTTTGACCATTAATTCCTACTTTTTCCTTGTACAAAAAGAGCTTTTGTTTGACAGCTTTTTCTGTAATACTATAAAGAGAGGCTAGGACTTTTTGTGGCATCTTTAAGCGCAATAACATCATCAGGTGCAAATCACCTTCTGATAGATTCGGAAATCTAGTCTTCAACCTTGTAACAAACATATTCTCTGTACTGTCCAAGAAAGCAGCAATCTCTTTCCAATCCTTTTCGGTCAAGACAACATGCTTGCCATTTCCCGTTTTTATAGAATTCAATTTCTCTACAGCCGTAACCAACTTCATTAGATAACTACGCATGATGGAAAGTTGCACCTCCTTGCGAGATAATTCTTTTTGATGATACTGCTCCGATAGATTTTTCTCAATCATTGCCAATTCATGCTCATGCCTAACTTTCATTTCAGCTTGTCTCTTCTCAAAAATAATTTCCTTCTGAGCCTTACTCCTCGAATTTTTATAAACATAAAGAAGAAAAACTATCACTAAGAGAGCCAGAATGATAACCAATAACAGCAAATAGCTTTGCATTTCAGCTCTTCCCTTAAGCTCCGACTTTTGCTTTTCCTTTTTCAAAACAGAAGAGTAATAGTCTGCTTTTCCTTTCACAGCCTCAGCATACATATTTTCTATACAAGAATAGGCAGAATCCATATACATCTTAGACTTTTCATAATCTTGCATTTTTATAGAAGCTTGACTGCAAATCTGAAAACATACATACTTTTCTGTACTAAGAGTTGGCTTTAAACTTTCAAGTAAAGCTAAGCACTGGCGTACAGAATCTACCTCTCGATAAGCATCAGCAAGCATCAATCTACAAGACATGTTTTTTATCGGTTGTAAATCATATGTCTTTTTAGCATAAAACAAACAGCTGTCTTTATATCCCAAATACAAATAGGAATTAGCTAAATCTTGATAAACATCTGCCAACACCACAGAATCTTTCAAGACCAAGGCTTTCGGCAAGATACTTAGAGCGACATCTACAGATTTACGAGTTATCTCACACGCAAGTAAAGCCTCACTATAATTCAAGTTCAGATATATTCTATTTTTTAATGTTGCATATGGGTAACGAGCGTATGTTTCCAACGCTTTTTTCGAAAATACCAAAGATTTTTCAGGTTCCACAACTTGATAAACCTTAGACAATTTTTCCAAAGCCATGCTTTCTGTTTTCAAATCGCCTATCTTGTTTGATTTTTGGCTCGATTGCGTCAACAATGAAATTGCTTGTTCTGTGCTATCATTCAACATATAGTATTTACCCATATAATAAAGACATTTTGCATAGAGCGAATCGTCCTGATGCTGCTGAAACCAATCATAAGCTATGCGAATAAGGGAATCATTATCCACATCAAGCCCTGACTTATCTTGTGCCATAGTGAAAAGCAATGAATATTCTGCCATATCTTTTGCAGAAAGATTATCACAATCCACTTTTCTTAAAAGAGCCAAGGTACTATCAGGCAGACTATCAACCATAGAATATGCAGAAACAAGAATCCTTGACCTATCGGAATGACAGGATGAAAAGACAAAAGAGATTTCCAATAGCAGGCAAAAATATAGAAAACTTTTTTTCATCGGCGGAAAACATATTTTTGGTTGCAAAGGTACGAACTTTTATAGAAAAAGAGAAAAGTATATGGTCTAAAATTCAAAAATTTCATTATGAAGATTATATAATTGAACAACAAGCACTTACAAATGAAAAGAAAAATATGACAGGTCTAAAACATGCTTTACAGCAATAAAAAAGCAGCACCTTCGTCCCGAAGATGCTGCCCGTTTCTAACTAACACTAACTCATGTATCAACTATTCATCAAAACTATTAAAACCTAAAAATCAATTCTATTTTACCGGCAAGATGTTACCCTCCTCATCATAGAAGAGAGGAGCCACCTTTACGCTGCGAAGCCAGGTTGTATC
>OBII01000688.1_pt1 | contig 12380 bp, 10 predicted proteins | sample 2433771 | NCBI WGS metagenome assembly OBII01 (sample SAMEA2452127, study PRJEB22498) | human gut metagenome | biome: human feces; feature: human gut; material: feces | place: Australia | collected 2012
TGGATGATGCTGTCCATTCTCAGGGAATCATTTCTGTTTCCTTGTGCCCAGCCGGTAAGACTGATGGCCAGGCAAGCGCTTAATATAACCAATCTTTTCATATTCTTCTTATCTTTTTATCGTTCTTTCGGAAGGAACCCTCCCGATTTCGGTTGCAAAAGTACTGCAAAAATCTCGTGTCAGCAAGGAATTTTGATTATCAAGTCTTATCAGAAGTGTTATTTAGTCTTATCAAATCAGAAATAATTCCCTGAAAAGTATCTTACTTATCTTCTTTTTTATTACTTTTGCAAGCATGAAAGAGAAACGAAGAATATTCATATTGGCAGTTGTGGCTTGCTTTTGTACATTGGTAATGCAAGCACAGGAAGTGAAGAGTGTTTCTTTGGATTCCATTCCGAAGGCATCTTTACCTAAGGAAGGTATGTCGTTTAAGGAAGGTATGTCGTTGGAATATTCTCGTCCTTCGCTCGGTGGATTTCCTGTACTTCAAGGCAAATCTTATTACTCTGAATCGAATGCACCTTGGATGTCGGAAGAAGGAAAACCTTTAGAGATTGCGCCGAATGCAATACCTCATATTTCTCTTCCTTCCCCGAATTTGGGTACGATGGCGGTATATTCTTCGGGTATTGAAGTCCCAGGACTGATGAATAGGCAGACTGCAGGGGTTGTTTATCAACAAAATTTCGGGCGTTTTGTTTTTTCTCCTTATGTCGGGATAGAAAAGATAAACACAGGAGTATATGGATTCGGCAATCTCACCAAAGCTTCTTTTGGCGGACGAATGGCTTATCAGGTAAACGACTGGCTCACAGTGGGATTCTATGGACAATATGTTCCAACGAAAACCTCTGACCCTCGAAGCGTCATCATGTCTCCTTTCAATCCCAAGAGCAGCTATGGTGGCTTCATGGAAGTGATGTTCAATCAACATTGGGGGATAGGAGCCAAGATGGGACGAGAGTTTGCGCCACAAAAGAATGGTAAATGGGGATGGAAGAATACCACGGAGGTTTATCCGATTTTCAGAAAATGAGTATTTAATTCATCTGGAAAAATCTTTAATAAAGGAAAGAATGAAGTTACATCTTAAATACATAGTTACGCTTGTCATCACGGCTTTGGTCTGCATCTTCGCATATCAGACCTATTGGCTCGTGGGGCTTTATCAGTCTCAGGAAAAGGAGGTTGAAGCGAAAATCAAGGGTGGAATGGAATACGCTCACTTCATGGAGATGAAGAAGCGAATCGAACGATTGCGCAATGATGATAAAGGGCCTCATAGACAACTGACGGGTGCTGTTGCCTTTTCTATGGATGAAGACGATGATATAGATCAAAAGGTAAAGGTTAAAAAGGTTCGTGGAGGAAAGGTAGTTCAGTCTGTTCAAACAACTTTTACCAAGCAAGAGAAACGTAGTGAAGATGACAATGGTCAGGAATTGATGATGATGATGTCGGGCAAGCTGGCAACTATGGTTCAACAGGCGCTGTTTGGCAAATTGAATGAAATTGCCAAACCTGACATCAATGACTATGACAGTGCATGGGTTGCCAAGATGCTTTCAGACAGTTTGTTGGTGGGCGATAATGCTCATCCCCTTCCGCATCAGATTCAGCTTTTAGCAGGAAAGAAGGTTTTGGCGAAAGTGACGACGAAGGGGTATGTGCCTTCCGCCAATGCCAAGCAATACCAATATGTGGTTTGCAATGAGGGGGAGACGAATGAGGAGAAATATGTCCTCACCCTAGAGCCGCTTACGATGACTGTGCTCAGCCAGATGGCAGGCATCCTTGCCACATCGCTCTTCATCATGCTCATCCTGGCTTTCGTTTTCTGGTACCTGATTCATACGATGCTCAAGCAGAAGACGCTTGATGAGATGAAGAGTGATTTCACCAATAATATCACGCACGAATTGAAGACTCCGATAGCCGTAGCCTATGCTGCCACTGACTCCCTGCTGAACTACGGAATGCTCCAGCATCCTGATAAGGCGCGCAAGTATCTCACCATCGCCCAGGAGCAGTTGCAGACGCTCAGCGGATTGGTGGAACAGATTCTGTCGATGAGTATGGAACGACGGAAATCGATGCTTCTCAATATCGTGGAAGTTCCAATAAAGGAGGTGATTGAACCATTAATCTCCCAGCATCAGCTGAAAGTGAAATCAGGAGAAAGAACGGATAAAAAGGTGAGTATTTCATTGTCCGTAGAACCGGAAAATCTGATGGTTCATGCCGACCGGATGCATTTCTCAAACATCGTGAGCAATCTCATAGACAATGCTATCAAGTATTCTGAAGATAGCGTGAAGATAGAAATCAAGGCTTTCCAAAAAGCCGAGGATGAAGTGCTGGTTTCCGTATCAGATAATGGAATCGGTATTGCCCACGATAAATTGCCTTATATTTTCGACAAGTTCTATCGGGTGACGGATGGCAATAAATATACGGTCAAGGGCTATGGTCTCGGCCTTTTCTATGTCAAGAGCCTGATGGATAAAATGGGCGGTTCAGTTTCCGTAGAAAGCGAGCCGGGAAAAGGAAGCTGCTTTACCCTGCATTTTCTTAAAGGTAAAAAGGTAAAAGGGTAAAAAAGTAAAAAAGAAACAATGAATAAGATAAAAGTATTACTGGTAGAAGACGAAACATCCTTGGCGATGATTCTGAGCGACACCTTGGAGGCGCAGGGCTTCGAGATGCGCACGGCGCATGATGGCGAAGAAGGGCTTCGTATGTTTGATGAACAGAAGCCTGATGTGCTGGTAGCGGATGTGATGATGCCCAAAATGGATGGTTTCGAGATGGTGCGCCGTATCCGCAAGACGGATTCCCGTACTCCTGTGCTTTTCCTCACGGCTCGTTCGGCGGTGAATGATGTGGTAGAGGGATTTGAATTGGGTGGCAATGATTATCTGAAGAAGCCGTTTGCCATCCAGGAGCTCATCGTCCGTATCAAGTCGCTTTGTCATCGGGTTTCTGCAGGAAATATTTTTTCTGAAGAACAGGAAGGGGGGAATGTTTCTCCTGATAATCCGGATGCTGCTGATCTGTGGCTCTCCATCGGTCGTTATCGCCTGAATGTTACCAGTCAGATTCTGCAGTTGGAAGGTAAGGATACAGAACTGTCACATCGTGAATCCGAAATCCTTCGTATGCTTGTGGAGAGCAAGAACAATGTGGTAGAGAGCAAGGATATTCTCCTGAAACTTTGGGGTGATGACAGCTTCTTCAATTCCCGCAGTCTCCATGTTTTCATCACCAAGCTCCGCCACAAGTTATCTGCCGATGAAAATATCAGAATCATCAATGTGAGGGGAATTGGGTATAAAATGATTTGCTAGAATCTTGTAAAAGAACTATTCTTCCTATCCATCAACAAGCGCATCGAATGCTTCTTTGAAGTATTTGTCGAACCACTCGGCTGGGTGATCTGTTATCTGATGCTTGCCTGATTTCTCGATGTGAATGGCAACAATGTCGCCAAAATCGGAAGTGCCATCAATGAAAAGAATGTTTTCAAAAAGTGGTAGAGAGGCTCTTACTCGTTTGATGCCTTCCGTGAAGTTATATTCTATCACGTCTTGGTTTACATTATGACCGCCCATTGTGTATCTTTGGATAACACGAGATAGAGAATCCTCTTTCGAGGATAAGCCGAAAAAGATGAGGCTGATTTTATAACCTGCATCTTTAAAATCCTGAACAAGATTGACTGGCAAATCTGTAGAGAAGTTCGTTTCGAAAGCAAAATTCTTGTTTTGTGAAATGGCTTCTTCTTTTTCTTTCATCAATGAAGAGATAACAGTTCCATCTATCCATCGTTCTATCCAATCAGGATGTTCGTTTCGAAGAGACATTGCTAGAAGGTCTCCGTCAAAAGCTTTTACTGTAGAATAAAATATTCCAAGCCTACTTTTGCTAGCTCCATTTGGACCGGCTATAATTGTAAATTCAGGTCTTCTTTTCATAATCTTAATAGAAAAAGAGGTGTTACGAAGTAATTAATGGAGTAAGTAACTCATTTTCCCCTTTCCTGGAGCTGCAACTTGTTTTATGATAGTATATTCGCGTGTTGCAAAATCAAGAGTTGCTTCTACATCGCTTCCATCAGGATTAGCAAGATAGGTTTTCCCGTTTTCAAAATACGGCACGGAAATGCCCTTCGCCCACGCTTCCAGGTAGATTCGTTCCACCTCATCGTGTACGGCATTGTTGATTTCCCGAATCGACTTGCCATTCGAGAGTCGCCAACCTTCTATTTCTTCATATTTGCACATAAGCCTTTAACCTTTAGAAAACCTTTGAAAAATCTACTGCAAAAATACGAGGAATCTTTTTAATAGCCAAATGTTTTAACCTCTTTTTTCTATCAGCTCTTATCAGAAGCATCTGTTTTTGAAAGTTTTTCCCAAAAAGGTTTGTGGTTTCAGGAATAATGGCTAATTTTGCGGGCTGAAAGGGGAATCGCTTGATAGGCGATGATTCTTGGAATGATATAATATAAATAGGATATGGATAGGAAAAATGATGGCCTCAGACTGATGGATGGGCATGGATATAAGAAGATAATAATAGCTTGCGACTCTTATAAGGGTTGCCTTTCGAGCAGAGAGGTAAATGAGGCGATTGCTTCGGGAGTGAAGGAATGGAATGCGGATGATGCTTCTCCCGAAATTATTACCCTGGAAATGAGTGATGGGGGAGAGGGAATGCTCGATGCTTTTCTTTCGGCGATGAAGGGAGAGCGAGTGAAGATTCATGCCCATGATGCGCTGATGAGATGGATTGAGGCGGAATACGGAATCGTGAATGATACGGCGATTATCGAGATTGCGCAGACCGCAGGACTGGCTCTGATTGAGCCTGAACAGCGCAACCCGATGAAGGCTACTTCATGGGGTGTGGGCGAGATGATTATGAATGCCTGGCGCCGTGGCGTACGCCATTTCATCGTGGGATTGGGCGGAAGCGCCACATCCGATTGCGGCATCGGAATGCTCAAGGCGATGGGCGACGACTGGAAGAAAATCCGACAGGAATGCAGTTTTGTGCTGGCTTCGGATGTTACCAATCCGCTCTGTGGCGAAAACGGGGCGGCTTATGTCTTTGCCCCTCAGAAGGGAGCTGATGCTAAGATGGTGCAGATGTTGGATGATAGGGCAAGGAAGTTTGCCGAGGTAAGTGCCAAGCATTTCGGATATGATAGGAGTGCGGCTCCTGGGGCTGGTGCGGCCGGAGGACTGGGTTATGCTTTCCTGCAATATTTCAATGCAGAGGCTCGTCCAGGGGCTGAACTGCTTTTAGAGAAAATAGAGGTTGATGTGCTGCTCATTCAGGATGCTGATCTCGTGATTACGGGCGAGGGACATAGCGACCGTCAGACCTTGATGGGGAAACTGCCGCAAAGAATTCTTGAGCATGTTACCAATCAGAAAATATGGCTAGTATCGGGCGGAGTTAGCGATAGAAAGGCTATGCTGGATGCAGGATTTGATAGAGTTGTTCAGGTTACTCCAGAAGAAATGCCATTGGATGAGGCGATGAAGCCAGAAGTGGCTCGTAATAACATAATAAAGGTAATTCGTGAGCAATTTGCTTTGTAGTTTCAGCTATTATCTGTACCTTTGTGACCGTTTTCAAATAAGGTAAGAATAATGAAGTATATAATTTTTGATTTTGATGGAACCATCGGCGATTCGCAGAGTCTCATCGTGAAGACCTTGCAGGATACGATGCGGGCAAGAAAACTGGAAGTGAAATCGGATGAGGCTTGTGCCAAGACCATCGGTCTAAGACTGGATGAGGCTTTCGTTTCGCTCTACGGAATGAGCGATGAAGAGGGGCTGGCGTGTGCGGCAACCTATCGCGAGATTTTCCTGGAGAACAAGAAGACGATGATCGTAAAGCCGTTTCCTCATGTGATAGAAACCCTGAGAGAGTTGCATCGCTGTGGTTTTGTATTGGGTATGGCTAGCAGTCGAAACCATTGCTCGCTGGATGGATACGTGCATCAGATGCAGCTGGAGGATATATTCTCTTCCATTGTTGCAGGCGATGATGTGGAGCATGCGAAGCCGGCACCCGATATGGTATTCAAGGCATTGAAGGAGATGAAGGGAACGGCAGATGAAACCCTTGTAGTGGGTGATATGACCTTCGATGTAAATATGGCGCATCATGCCGGCTGCAAGGTCTGTGCTGTGACTTATGGCAACGGAACTCGCCAACAGCTCGCCTCTGCCGAATGGATCATCGATGATTTAGCAGAACTCCTGGAAATCGTAAAAGAATAAACTGAACTCTGAATAAAAAGATAATTTTATCCTTGCTGGAATAAAAAAGCGGATAAAGTTATCTTTTTATTCATTTTTTTATAGTACCTTTGCACCCGCAATTGGTTCGCTGCCACCTTCTGCCGCCTCAGGCAGGATGAGTGCGTAGTGATTAAAAGGGAATCGGGTGAGAAGCCCGGACAGTCCCGCTGCTGTAAGCGTCTTATTGCGGCAAGCAACATGGTCACTGACATTTTTTCGGGAAGACCGCTTGCCATGAGTTTGAGGACGCAAGTCAGAAGACCTGCCGTTGCCATCTCTACCATCAGGAAGTGATGGAGGATGAAATCATTGAGCCTCGTGGGTTAGGCTTTTGAATGAAGATAAAAACATAATTGTAGATGAAAAGATTGTTTGCAATAGCCATGCTGGGTGTTGTTGCAAGGTCTGCCTTTGCCAATGGCGAAACGCAGGACTCTGTACGAGTGCATCACATCCAAGAGGTTGTGGTTACCTCACGATTGATATCCAGGGAAACTATTCCATCACAGACATTGGGAGGTGAGGAACTCAAAAAGTTGAATTCCTTGTCGGTGGCCGATGCCTTGCGTTATTTCTCGGGCCTGCAGCTCAAGGATTATGGAGGCGTGGGTGGCATCAAGACTGTCAACATTCGCAGTATGGGTACCAATCACTTGGGTATCTTCTATGACGGCATCGAACTGGGCAATGCACAGAACGGGCAGATAGACTTGGGGCAGTTCTCGCTCGACAATGTGGAGGAGATTTCGCTCTACAACGGTCAGCGTAGTGCCATCTTCCAACCAGCGAGCGACTTTGGTAATGCTGGCTCCGTCTATATCCGTACCAAGGCTCCCCGCTTCATGATGGGCAGGCGATACAACTTGTTGGTGAGGGCTAAGTATGGGTCGAGCGATACCTTCCGGTTTTCATCGCTTTGGGAGCAGAAACTCTCCGATCATATATCTTCCTCGTTAAGTACAAGTGTGCTGACGTCGAGCGGACGCTATAAGTTTCGTTATAGGCGAGTGACCGAAGACAATACGGTGGCTTATGATACCACCGCCGTGCGCCACAATGGTGACATTTGGGCTTTCCGTATCGAGGAAAACGTAAGGGGAGGTATTGCCGATGGATATTGGAACGTGAAGGCATATACCTACCATTCGGAAAGGGGAATACCTGGTGCCATCGTCAACAATGTGTGGCGACGAGGCGAACGCCAGTGGGACCACAATACCTTCGGACAGGCTGTATTCCAAAAGTCATTTGGTGACAAATTCTCTACCAAGGCATTGGCTAAGTATGCCTATTATGTGACGCGCTATGTCAATAATGATGAGACGCAGATACATGTAGACAATACCTATCGTCAGCAGGAGATGTATTTCTCCACTTCGAATGTCTATGAGATATTGTCAAAGTGGAGTGTCTCAATGAGCTATGACTTCAAGTGGAACAAGTTGAATGCCAATATGGTGGACTTTGCTTTCCCTCATCGTTACTCCAACTTTGTGTCGTTAGCCACGGCATTGACGCTGTCACGCATCCAGGCACAAGCCTCGTTGGTAGAGCAGGTGGTCAAGGACCATGTGAAGTATGGGGCGTCTTCGTCATCTCGCAGCACACTGACGCCAGCATTCTTTGTAAATGTCTATCCGTTCGAATCCAAGTTGCTGGCAGTGAGGGCCTTCGCTAAGAAAAGCTTCCGCATGCCGACCTTCAACGACCTCTACTATGCCGACATGGGTAACAGTAAGTTGAATCCAGAGTCGGCGTTGCAATATGACCTGGGATTTGTGCTGAACAAGGATTGGAAGCAAGGCATCGTCGACCATTTCCGCTTACAGGTGGATGGCTATTACAATACGGTGCACGACAAAATTGTGGCTTATCCTAAGGGGCAGCAGTTCCGTTGGACGATGCTCAACTTGGGCAAGGTACACATCAAGGGCGTCGAAGCCATGGCTGAAGTGGGACTGGAACCAGCCAAGGATTGGAAAGTTACGGCCCGCTTGCAGTACACTTATCAGGATGCTCGCGACGTGACCGATCCCAATACCTCTTATTATAAGGACCAGATACCTTATATCCCATGGCACAGTGGGTCAGCTATCTTGGGCCTGTCATGGCGAAAGTTGGACTTGGCGTATAGCTTCATCTATTCCGGTGAACGTTATTCGCAGCAAGAGAACATCCTCTACAACCATCTCCAGCCCTGGTATACGCACGACATGAGCGTGGTTTATCATGCCAGGAAATGGTCGGCAAGACTGGATGTCAACAACATCTTCAGTCAGGATTATGACGTGATACTTAACTATCCGATGCCGAAGCGCAACTATATGCTGACATTGGAATATAACTTTTGAAAAAATGAAGGATAAGATATATCATCAACCCAATCTGGCAAAGTCTTGGTTCTTAGCCTTGCTTTGTTTTCTGGCTCTATGTATGCAGTCGTGTCGGGATAGCGACACTGTCATCTCATCTGAGCCTGAGGATACAGGCAGTAAGGCAGAGAAGGGCGATGTCATGGGACTTTACTTGCTCAACCAGGGCAATATGGGCAGCAACAAGGCTACCCTCGACTATCTGGACTTGTCGGGCGATAATAGTGAAAACGTCATTTATCATCGCAACATCTACTCTGAACGCAATCCTAACGAGATTAAGGAACTGGGTGATGTTGGCAATGATATCAAGATATATGGCTCCAAACTGTGGATGGTCATCAACTGCTCCAACAAGGTGGAGGTAGCAGATGCCTATACTTGCAAAAAAGTAGCGAAGATAGACATCCCCAACTGTCGATACCTTGCCTTTGATGGGGGATTTGCCTATGTGAGTGCCTATGTGGCTCCTGTGAATATGCGCCAGGATGCCGAAGTGGGAGCTGTTTATAAGGTGGACACGCTGACCATGAAGGTAGTGGACAAGGTGACGGTGGGCTATCAGCCCGATGAATTGGCTGTAGTGCATGGCAAACTGTATGTTGCCAACAGTGGCGGTTATCGCAATCCCAACTACGATCGTACGGTGAGCGTCATCGACCTCAAGACCTTTAAGGAGGAGCGGAAGATTGATGTGGCAATCAACTTGCATCGCTGTCGTGCCGATAAGTATGGGCAGCTATGGGTGAGTTCCCGAGGCGACTACAAGGAGGTGCCTTCACGATTGTATTGGCTCAAGCCTAATGCTGCAGGGCAGATGGAAAAGGGAGGTGAACTGGAAGTGCCGGTCTCCAACATGTGTATCGTGGGTGATTCACTATATTATATAGGTGTGCAGTGGAATGAGACTTCAAAGAAGAATTCGATAGAGTATGGCATCGTGAATGTCAGCCAACACAAGGTAATTGCTCATTCCTTGTCTATTGCTCCTGAGATACAATCCATCGAAATGCCATACGGCATCATCGTCAATCCTCAGAAGAAAGATTTCTATCTGATGGATGCTAAGAATTACGTGTCAAGTGGTGAGTTGTTTCACTTCAAGGCGGATGGCACCTTCGATTGGCGAGTGTGGACGGGCGATATTCCGGCAGAGGCAGCGTTTGTTTATCGCAAACCTCAGTTGCCATCGTCGGATCCGAACCAACCAGCCGAGAAGTATAGCAAGTATATCTTGGCGGTAGATGAGTATGTGCCGGCTCCAGGACAATTCGTCAATTCGATGCCTCAATATGAGGAGGGTGACGATGCTAAGGAGATGGCAAGAAAATGTACAGAAGCCATCGGTGGAGACAAGGGCGGTTTGGTGAGTCTGGGTGCCTATGGTGGTTACATCACCTTTCATTTCGATCATTCTATAGCGAATGTGAAAGGTGAGAAAGACCTTAACATCAAGGGCAATGCTTTCAAGGACAATAGCGAGCCTGGCATCGTGATGGTATCGCAGGATGTGAATGGCAATGGGGTGCCCGACGATCCTTGGTATGAACTTTCCGGCAGTGCTGATGTTGACAGTGTGGGCAAAGTGGTATATGGCTATGAGATAACCTATATCAAGGATGCCATGCATGATATTCCATGGACAGACAATCAGGGCAGGAGTGGAGTTATCAATCGCAATACTTTCCATGCCCAGGAATATTTCCCTTTGTGGTTGTCAAGTCCATTACGCTTCGAGGGTACCCTTTTGCCGCGTAATGGCCATGATACCAGCGGCAATGGAACCCATTGGGTTTGTGATGCCTTCCGGTATGGATATGTTGACAATGTGAGCAATAGCGACATCGATGGATGTTGTTTCGATATCTCTTGGGCGGTAGACAAGAATCGAAAGCCAGTGACGCTCGACCACATCGACTTCGTGAGAGTGTATAGCGCACAGAATCAAATGTGTGGTTGGCTAGGTGAGACTTCCACAGAGGTGAGTGGAGCTGAGGACCTGCATCTCCAAAAGTCAATCAGTGCCAAGAGTAAAAAGAGATAATAAATAATAAGATAATTTTAGTAATAAACAAAACAACAATGATGAAAAAGTATTTTTATTTGTTGGCACTTGTGTGTGCCACTAGTTTCTTCACAGCATGTAGTGACGACGACGATGACAACACTCCTAAGTATGAGACCATCACTTTCGAGGGTAGTAACTGGAATGCATTGATAGATAATGCTCAGTATGGTGGAAAGATGCTCTATGGAGAGAGTGGTAGCGGCTTTACAGAGGATAATGGTGTGTATGAGTGGACTGATGCTACAACTTCTTTGCATTCAAAGATAAATGGTGCAGATTATGGTTATGGTATGTCTTGGGCTTATTGGAATGGTGGTGCTGCTGTTTCTAACTATCATAGTACCATTGCTGAAGGTACATCTAATACACAGCTTTCTATTCCTGCAGATCTTGCAGCTCACTCTGGCAGCAACTTCTTGATGATTTATGGTTCAATAGATGGATATAATGCTCCTGTTCTTGACTTTAAGGATGGTAAGGCTCACACCATGAAAGGCCTTTGGATTACCAATGGTACTTACTTCCTCAATGTGATGGCTAATGGCAATGACTACTGTGCAAAGGCTAAAAGTTCTACCCAAATCTCTGTCGTGTTCGAAGGCTTCAAGGCTGATGGTACTACATCTACAGGTACAGTTAAGTACACAGTTCAGGATGGTACAAACTCTTTGAAGAGCTGGCAGTATGTTGATCTCTCTTCTCTTGGCGAGATTAGCAGCTTGAAGGTAAACTATGAGGCTTCAGAAGATATGAAGGGGAAGTATGGTTATAATGCGCCTGCTTATATAGCTGTAGATGACGTAGAAATCTATAAGTAAATCTGATATAGCGATAGTTTCTTATGAAAACGGCTGCATAGAAACAAAAAAGAGGGTGTGTCATATTTTAATGGCGCACCCTTTTGGGTTAGCTGCAACAGGTAGAATATTGAAAAAGATTAGTTTTCCCTATCTGCTTATTATATGTTTTTTTTTGTTTTTGCGTCAAAGAATTGCCATATTGCCATATTGATAGGTTATCTCTTTGATTACGAATGCATTATGGGTATGGCAATTCTCTGTTCTTCGGTTCTATCTGCCATATATTGCCATAAAAACCAGCGAAATATAGGTGTTTTAGAGGGTTTTTGGGGTGAAAACTAAGAGAGCATTGAGCAAAAATCCTTTTTTTCGGTTCAATGCTTGGCTTTTTCATTTGTTTTTTTGCAATTTAACTGACGACATATAAGAAATTACGTCCCGATGTAGCATCTGATACGTCCCGACGTAATAATCATTATGTCGCGACGTACAGCCAGATACGTCGCGACGCAGTTTCCTGAACGTCCTGATTGCATCTGGTAAAGCTTTTGAAAACGGCTGCATAGAAACAAAAAAGGTGTGTCTTAAGGCAAAGACACACCTTTTCTTTTGTTTTTTATTGTTTCAGAACCGAGTTCTTCTTTATCTTTTTCGAATCTTTATTCCTCCATCAACTTGCGATAGCGACCCTTCTTGATCTCTGTATCTCCAAGACGGCGCGCCTTGTTGATTTCATACTCAGAATAGCTGCCCTCGAAGAAGAAGACCTCACCATTGCCCTCGAAGGCAAGAATGTGGGTACAGATTCGGTCGAGGA
>OBII01000698.1_pt1 | contig 12195 bp, 10 predicted proteins | sample 2433771 | NCBI WGS metagenome assembly OBII01 (sample SAMEA2452127, study PRJEB22498) | human gut metagenome | biome: human feces; feature: human gut; material: feces | place: Australia | collected 2012
CATAAGTATGTGTTCATATTTATCTTTATATATGAGCGGCAATCAGTAGGAGGGTATGGCATCCCTGCCATACCCACTCTGCCATGATTGTACAGCCAATTTAGTGGGTATGGCAAGGATGCCATACCCTCCTACTATATGTAAAGATTATTCTGAACTGTTACTTATATAATGATACTTCAGTTAGTGTGCTGTGTGCATTACATTGGTTTAGCATCTCTCCAAATGCCGGATATCTATCCGTCAATTTCTGACAGTTCGAGCCATCTCATTTCCTTCTCTTCGAGAGCATCCTTTATTTCGGGCAGTCGTTTGCTTTTTTCTGTAAGCTCGTCTATAGAGAGAGTTCCGCTGCACAAAGCCTCTTCTATCTCTTTTTGTTCTTGTTCGAGTTTGGCGATGTCTTTCTCCAATTGCTCAAACTCGCACTTCTCCTTGTACGTCTTCTTTCTGCGTTGTTCGCCAACAAACTCGCGTTTCTCCTTCTTTTCTGTGTCTACCAGCTTCTTGTCGTTCTGTGTCTCCTTTGGCTTAAGCGACTCCCACTCTCTATATTGTGTATAGTTGCCAGGAAAGTCTTTTATCACGCCTTCGCCATTGAACACAAGCAGATGGTCTACAATCTTGTCCATGAAGAAACGGTCGTGCGACACGATAATAACGCATCCAGGATAGTCTTGCAGATACTCCTCCAGCACCTCAAGTGTCTGTATGTCGAGGTCGTTGGTAGGCTCGTCAAGCACAAGGAAGTTAGGATTGCGCATCAAAACTGTGCAAAGGTATAGCTTTCGCTGTTCGCCTCCCGACAGTTTGTACACATAGTCGTACTGTTGTTCGGGTGTAAACAGGAAGTGCTGCAACAATTGACCAGCTGTGATATGCTGTCCTCCACCGTAGTCGATGTATTCGGCAATGTCGGATATCACGTCTATCACGCGCTGTTGCTCGTTAAACTTCATTCCGTCTTGCGAGAAATATCCAAAGCGCACAGTTTCTCCTATGTCGAATCGTCCGCTGTCTGGTTGCACCTCTCCAAGCAACATCTTGATGAAGGTAGACTTTCCCGTGCCGTTATTGCCTACAATTCCCATCTTCTCAAAGCGTTGGAAGTTGTAGTAGAAGTCCTTTAGGATAACTTTCTCGTCGAAGGCTTTAGACACATATTGGCATTCGAATATCTTGGAGCCTATATAGACGTTCTTCGACTTCAGTCGCATTTGTCTTTCCTCTATGCGCTGTCTTGCCTTGTTCTCAAGGTCGTAGAAAGCCTCTTCTCTGTAACGAGCCTTGTGTCCGCGTGCTTGCGGTTGGCGGCGCATCCATTCAAGCTCTCGTCGATACAGATTGTTGGCACGCGCAATCTCGGCACGTGTAGCGTCAATACGCTCTTGGCGTTTCTCCATATAATAGCGGAAGTTGCCGTGATAGGTATATATGGAGTGGTTGTCAAGTTCGAGAATAATGTTGCATACGCGGTCAAGGAAATAACGGTCGTGCGTTACCATAAGCAATGTCTTGTTGCCACGAGACAGATAACCCTCAAGCCATTCAATCATCTGTAAGTCAAGATGGTTGGTTGGCTCGTCAAGGATAAGCAAGTCAGGTTCGGTAATCAGCACATTAGCCAATGCTACACGCTTCTGTTGTCCGCCACTAAGTTGTCCTATAGGCTGGCTTAAGTCGGTTATGCGCAGCTGTGTCAGCACTTGTTTGGCCTTAAGCACTTTATCCGGATCGCCGTTGTGATTAAAACAAGCGTCAAGTACCGATTCCTCAGGATCGAACTTAGGCTGTTGCTCAAGGAATCCAACCTTAATATCACGTCGGAAGATAATGCTGCCACTATCTACACTCTCTTTGCCAGAGAGCAGCGATAGTAGGGTAGACTTGCCCGTTCCGTTCTTTGCTATAAGTCCGACGTGTTGGCCTTCGCCTATAGAGAAAGAGATGTCCTCAAACAAGACATGCGCGCCGAAACGTTTAGAGACGTTTTGTACGTCGAGTAATGGAGTCATATTTTATTCCTGTTCTATGTCCTTCAGAATGTTTTCAATATAGTCGAGCACCTCGTCTCGGCCAGTCTTTTTCTCCGAGCTTGTGATGAAGTAGGGCGGCAGTTCCTCCCATTGTTCCTTAAGCGAATTCATCCATTTAGCGGCATTCTGCTTTGCGCGTACGGGGCCAAGTTTGTCGGCTTTAGTGAATATTATAGAGAAAGGAACTTGGCTTTCGCCTAACCAGTTGATGAAGTCTGTGTCTATCTTCATCGGGTCGTGTCGTATGTCTATCAGCACAAATGTGTTGACAAGCTGCTTGCGTTGCAATATATACGACGTAATCATCTGGTCGAGCTTCTTCTGCACAGTCTTCGAGCGTTTGGCAAATCCGTAACCAGGAAGGTCTACAAGATACCAGTCATTATTAATGATGAAATGGTTTATAAGCAAAGTCTTGCCTGGTGTCGCAGATGTTTTTGCCAGACCTTTGTGGTTGCACAGCATATTGATGAGGCTCGACTTGCCAACATTTGAGCGGCCGATGAATGCAAACTCGGGCTTGGTGTCCTTAGGGCATTGGCTCACCGTAGCTGATGATATTGTAAATTCTGATTTTGTTATGTTCATATATATTGTACTATTCTAAATATAATATGTTTATAAATACGCATAATTAAATAATGTGTACAAAATTACAAAAAAATAATTAGAAAACGGCTTCTACGCTCTTAACCACTACAAACAAATGATGATTTTTATGCTATAGTGTTAGGTTTTCTTGCGTAAGTAGAGAAATAAGAGTATCTTTGCAAATGATTACACACTAATATTAATATATTTAAAACTACAAATTTATGATTCTTCAAAATTTGCAAAACGATTTCAAAGGTTCTAATTGGAAACGCGAAATCGATGTGCGTGATTTCATTCAGGCTAACTATGAGGCATACGATGGCGACGAGAGCTTTCTCGTAGGTCCTACCGAGCGTACTCTTCATCTCTGGGATGTTCTATCGAAGATGTTTGAGGTGGAGCGCGAGAAGGGTGTATATGATGCCGAGACTAAGATGCCTCAGAGCATCGATACTTATGGAGCTGGATATATAGACAAGGATAGTGAGGTTATTGTAGGTTTGCAGACTGATGAGCCATTGAAGCGTGGCATATTCCCGAAGGGTGGTATACGTATGGTAGAGAAGGCTTTGAAGTCGTATGGCTACGAGCTTGACCCTGCTACAAAGACTATCTTTACTAAGTATCGCAAGACCCACAACGAGGGTGTATTCTCTGCTTATAACGACGACATAAAGGCTGCACGTCATGCCCATATCATTACAGGTCTGCCCGACGCATACGGACGTGGCCGTATTATCGGCGACTATCGTCGTATTGCTCTTTATGGTACAGCCAACCTTATAGAGGAGAAGAAGCGTTACTTCAAGCGTATCGATATTCAGGAATTTACCGAGGAGATTGTACGTCATCGCGAGGAGATATCAGAGCAGATACAGGCTCTTAAGCAATTTGAGCGCATGTGTGCTGCTTACGGATTTGATGTAACACGTCCGGCTACCAATGCTCGCGAGGCTGTACAGTGGACATACTTTGGCTATCTTGGAGCTGTAAAGGATCAGGATGGTGCAGCTATGTCGCTTGGCCGTGTTTGTGCATTCCTTGATGTCTATATTCAGCGTGATTTGAAGAATGGCACTCTTACAGAACAGGAGGCACAGGAACTTATCGACCAGATGATTATGAAGCTGCGTATTGTACGCTTCCTTCGCACTCCTGAGTACAACGACCTCTTCTCTGGCGACCCAATATGGGCTACTGCATCTATTGGTGGTATGGGTATCGATGGCCGTTCAATGGTAACAAAGACCGATTATCGTTTCCTCCATACTCTCTACAACATGGGTCCTTCTCCTGAGCCAAACCTTACTGTGCTTTGGAGCGAGCGCTTGCCAGAATCGTGGAAGAAGTATTGTGCAAAGGTGAGCATCGATACCAGTGCTATTCAGTACGAGAACGATGACCTTATGCGTGCCGACCTTGGCGACGACTATGGTATTGCATGCTGTGTTTCACCAATGAAGATTGGCAAGCAGATGCAGTTCTTTGGTGCCCGTGCCAACCTTGCAAAGTGTATGCTTTATGCTATCAACGGTGGACGTGACGAGATGTCGGGCGAGCAGATTGGTCCTCGCTTTGCTCCTATAACAGGCGACTACCTCAGCTATGAGGAGTTTATGCCTAAGTTTGAGCAGATGATGCGCTGGCTTGCTAAAACTTATGTCAACGCTCTGAAGATTATCCACTACATGCACGACAAGTATGACTACGAGGCATTCGAGATGTCATTGCATGATGGTGATGTGGAACGTACACGTGCAACTGGTATTGCTGGCTTGTCTATCGTAGCCGACTCTATTGCAGCTATGCAGCATTGCAAGATTCGCATCGTTCGTGATGAGTCGGGATTGGCAGTTGATTATAAGATAGAGGAGGGCGAATATACTCCGTTTGGCAATAACTGCGACGAGACAGATGCTATTGCTGTAGATATTACAGAGAAGTTTATGGAGTATCTGCGTCAGCATCGTACCTATCGTGATGCTGTTCCTACACAGAGCTTGCTTACCATCACTTCTAACGTAGTGTATGGTCGTAATACAGGTGCTACACCTGACGGTCGTGAGAAGGGTGTTCCGTTTGCTCCAGGTGCCAATCCTATGAACGCACGCGACGTTAAGGGTGCTGTTGCTGCACTTGCTTCGGTTGCCAAGCTTCCTTTCCAGCACTCACGCGATGGTATATCTTACACATTCGCTATAGCTCCTTCGGCTCTTGGTAAGACTAAGGATATGCAGTCGGCCAACCTCGTGTCGTTGCTCGATGGTTACTTTACACCTACTGGTGGACAGCATATCAATGTTAACGTGTTCGACCGTAATCTGCTTCTTGATGCTATGGAGCATCCAGAGAAGTATCCGCAGCTCACTATCCGTGTCAGCGGTTATGCCGTGAACTTCGTTAAGCTTACACGCGAACAGCAGCTTGATGTATTGTCACGTACAATCAATCAGGGTATGTAATACTCTCAAATCAGATAAATTAAAAAGCACATTCAGCATTGTCTTGTTAGGCATATTGGATGTGCTTTTTTATATAGAAGCCTTATTGGTCAACGTTTTCTTGTATTCCTTTCTTTTTTCTAAATTCTGTGGGCGAACAGCCAAGGTGCGCTTTCACGAATTTGCCGAAGAACGATATGTTAGGGAATTCAAGATAGTTGGATATTTCCTTAACACTCATGTCCGAATGGGATAAAAGGCGGTGTATGTCCTCTGTTACATATTCCGTAATCCATTCGTATGCAGTCTTGCCGCTATTGTTTTTGCAGATGTTTGATAAGTATTTGCCAGTTATACATAGTTTTTTGCTGTAGAAATCCACATTTCTTGGTTTTACCTCCATTGATGTAAGCAATTCTACAAATTGTTTAAACAACAGACTCCCCCTTGACATGTGTATAGCTATTCTTTGAGGGTTGACAGACTCGATGATGTTTAGCAAGCAAAACAAAAACGAACTAACAAGACTTCCTACAATTTGTTTCTTGTATATAGTCGACTCTTTTGTCAATAGTTCGGATAATAAGGTATGATACTTCTCGAATGTTTCCATTGTCGACTCGTCAATGTGTATTATAGGCTTGTTCTTTAAGTAGAAAGACAGATCTATTACTTCATTTATATGTAGCATTTTACGTGCTGTCTGTGCAGAAATACATACAGCTTTGGCTGTGAAGTCGATGCTGAATAAACAATCGTTCATTATTGTATTAGGTTGGCAAATGATAATGTCGTTGCAAGATGCGGTGTTTTCTTCCTTGTTGGTTCTCATTGCCACACGTCCTGATTTTACAACAATAATAAGCAAGAAGTCAACTTTTATTGTTTGCAACTTAGAAAAATTGCGTAAATCATCTACTATCACTACATCATCGTCTGCATAGTCAACAAACTCGCTGTTTGCCAACTGCTTGATGTCTGTGGTATCTATTCTTTTGCTATTTTCCATATTGGATATTTTTATTTGATGGCAAATTTAGTAATAATGTGTCGTATTTGGTGGCTTATTCGGTAATATTGTTGTTCTTTTATGGAATATGTTCTATGAAAGGCTCTTTAATATACCAATTAGAACATTTAATAGTGTTCTAAAGGTAGTAAATTTGTCGCATCAATTATTGAAAGTAAGATAAAAAATGAAGAAAAAGGTATTAATACTAGGATTGATGTCGCTTGCCTTAGCCAATGCACATGCGGTGGGCAACTATTGGCCGCTCGACTCCCTAAGGGCTCGAGCTGTAAGCAACAACAAATCATTACTTATGGCAGAACAAAAGAAAGTGGCTGCCAGTTACACTCACAAATCTGCCAAAACCAACTATTTGCCAAAGGTATCAGCCACTGGCGCTTATATGTATACAAGCCGTGAGATGTCGCTGCTGAGTGACGAGCAAAAGCACACTCTTTCTAATATAGGTACTGGTCTTTCGGCTATGGTTCCTGATCTTGCTCCAATGAGTTCTCAACTTAACTCGGCAGGTCAAGGCCTTGTGGATGCATTGCATACAGACACACGCAATGCAGGTATTGTGGCTGTAACACTTACCCAACCAATATATATGGGAGGCAAGATACGAGCATATAATAAGATAACTGAATATGCCGAACAGGCTTCTGGGACAATTTATGACAAGACGTTGCAGGATATCATTGTGGATGTGGACGAAGCCTACTGGAACTTAGTGGCTCTACACAGTAAGAAGAAACTTGCCGAAGGATATAAGACATTGGTTGAAAAGTTGGAAAGCGATGTAGAGCAACTCGTGAAAGAAGGTATGGCTACCAAAGCCGACTTATTGAGCGTGAAGGTGAAGGTAAACGAGGCTGGCGTAACACTTATTCAAGTGAATAATGGTATTGAACTCTCGCGTATGAACCTCTGCCGAATATGTGGCCTTGATATGGACGTGCCTATTGATGTAGAAGACAATATGGACAACAAAACCTCAATAGCAGATTTTGACGATAATGTGGATATGTCAAACCAATCTGCCGACTACATGGTGCAACAGGCTGAAGGAAACCGTAAGGAATTGCAAGCCCTTGAACTTCAGAACAAAATCTACGACGAGAAGATAAAATTGGCACGTGCCGAATATTTGCCTAAGGTAGCCTTGATGGGAGGCTATCTTGCCAGCAATCCTTCTGTGTTCAACAGCTTTGAGCGCAAGATGAAAGGCTTGTGGAATGTAGGCATCACGCTTAATGTTCCAATATTGACATGGGGCGACCGCTCGTACAAAGTTAAGGCAGCAAAGGCTGAGGCTTGTATGCATAGATATGAAACAGAAGAGGTGAAAGAAAAGATTGAGTTGCAAGTAAACCAATGCCGACAGAAATTGCAGGAAAGCCAGGAACGATACCAAACTACATTGAGAAGCGTTGACGAAGCAGAAGAAAACCTGCGTTATGCCAATCATGGAATGAAAGAGGGTGTCATCACGCTGAGCAATGTAATGGAAGCACAGACTGCATGGTTGAAGGCTAAGTCGGAGTGGGTTAATGCCCAAGTGGACGTGCGTCTTGCCAATCTATATCTTAAAAAAGCTATTGGCACAATCAATACACATATATAATAATTGTTTAATCAGTAAATACATACAAATGAAAAGAAATAGAATATTTACCAGTATATTGGCAATAGCATTTGTTCTCATTGCCGTGATAATAATAGTCATCACTTTCGGACTATTCCGCACGAGTAAGGAAGAAACACTCGAAGGTCAGGCAGAGACCACCGACTATCGTCTCTCTTCCAAAGTGCCGTCGCGTGTGTTGGAGATAAGAGTAAAGGAAGGCGACTTTGTTCATAAGGGTGACACTCTTGTTATACTTGAGGCACCTGATGTGGAAGCCAAGCTGACACAAGCCAATGCTGCATATAATGCAGCCAAGGCAATAGAAGAGAAAGCCTATAATGGAGCACGCCATGAGGATATTCAGGCTGCATACGAAATGTGGCAGAAGGCTAAAGCTGCGGTTGATGTTACAGGAAAGACTTATAACCGTGTGCAGCGTCTATTTGACACTGGAGTTATGGCAGAACAGAAGCGTGACGAGGCAAAGGCACAGTATGATGCTGCCATTGCTACAGAGAAAGCAGCCAAGGCAAAATATGATATGGCTGTAAACGGAGCAAGAAAAGAAGACAAGAGCATGGCTCAAGCTCAAGCTGAACGTGCCAAGGGAGCTATTGCAGAAGTTAATTCTTATATCAAAGAGACGGTACTGACTGCTATAGCCGACGGACAAGTAACCGAGATATTTCCAGAGATAGGCGAGTTGGTTGGCACAGGCGCTCCTATCATGAACGTGTCGGTAGTAAGCGAAGTGTGGTTTACATTCAATATACGTGAGGATAAACTTAAAGGCTATTCCATTGGAACACAGGCAGAGGTTTATGTTCCTGCCGTAGACAAAACAATTCCTGTGCGCATCACATTGATGAAGGATGTTGGTTCGTTTGCAGTATGGAAAGCCACTAAGGCACTTGACGACCTTGACCTTAAGACATTTGAAGTGCAGGCACATCCCTTGCAGCCTGTCAATGGTATATTGTCGGGAATGTCGGCTGTACTAAAAAAGTCATCCTCGGCAAATGGGGAAGCCAACAAGAATAACGGTAAATAAACAACAGCATCATGAACAATATAAGCAAGACTTTCAGAAGGCTCGCTATGATAGGCAAGAGAGAATTGAAGATGTATTCGCATCGCCCGCTCTTTCTCTTCTGCATGATTATAGCACCGCTGTTTTGCCTTGTCTTCCTTACATCTCTTATGAGTAAAGGTTTGCCTACCAAATTGCCAGCGGCAATGGTCGACGAGGACAACACTCACATCACCCACACCATCACCCGAATACTCGGGTCGATGGAGGAGGTGAAGCTTGTGCGTCATTATTCCACATTCAGCGAGGCAAGAAAGGCAATGCAGCGTGGCGAGATATATGGATTCTTCTATTTGCCGAAGAACACTACAGCAAAAGCATTAGCAAACCGTCAACCACGCATATCGTTCTATACCAATGAATGTTATTATGTGCCGGGCAATCTGTTGATGCGAGACATGCGTTATGTTTCAGAATTGGCAGGACTTGCCTTGACCCGCGAATCGCTGTATGCGCATGGTATGAACGAACGTCAGGCAATGGGGGTGATTCAACCTATAAAAATAGAAACGCACCCTCTTAACAATCCATACCTTGACTATGCGGTGTATCTTAATAATATGCTCATCCCTGGCATCTTCATTCTCTTGGTGATGCTTTCGACTGCTTACACTATAGGCATAGAGTGGAAACGTAATACACAATTAACACTATATCGCATTTCTGGCAATTCGCCACTCACCGCCATCGTAGGAAAACTGTTGCCTCAAACCTTAGTGTTTTGGCTTATTGCCATCCTATACGCAGTATATTTCTATCGATACCTGCAGTATCCCTGCAATAGTGGTCTACTTCCGATGATACTAATCGGTATGCTCACCGTGTTGGGCGCACAAGGACTTGCCACATTCCTTTTTGGCGTTAGCGGACAAATGCGTTTATCGATGTGCCTATGCTCACTATGGGGAATATTGTCGTTTTCGTTGGCTGGATTCACTTTCCCGGTGACAGCTATGGACGGCATACTGCAAAAGTTGTCGGTACTCTTCCCACTGCGCCACTACTATCTGCTATATGTCAATCAGGCTCTCAATGGCTATAGTATAGTCTACGTATGGCAAAGCCTGCTTGCGATGGTGATATTTGTGCTGTTGCCATTGCTCACTCTTCGCCACTATCGCAGTTTGTTCTTACATCATAAATATATACCATAATGAAAAGATCGCTCATAAACATAATACAAATATGGATGACTGAAATGAGGGAAATCATGCGCGACAAGGGCATTCTGATTTTCATCATATTCGTACCATTGTGCTACCCATTGTTATATTCTTATGTTTATACCAATGAGGTGGTGCGTGATGTCCCGTTTGCAGTGATCGACGACTGTAACAGTGCGAAGAGCCGTGAGTTTATACGTAAGATGGATGCCACTCCTGACGCAAAATTAGTAGCCCACTGCAACAGTGTGGAGGAAACCCAACAACTGCTGAAGGAAAGCAAAATATATGGAGTGTTGCGTATCCCGAAGACATTCAATGTTGACATTTGGCGAGGCGAGCAGACCACTGTGGGGCTTTATTGCAGCATGAGTTCTCTGTTGTATTACAAAGCCCTTCTCCTTGCAGCCAATAATGTGTCGCTCGATATGAATCGTGATATAAAGGTAGAACAGCATCTGCATCCTTCAACGCGTGAGGCAGAGGAGATATCTCGTATGCCTATAGAATACAGCTATGTAAGCCTGTACAATCCGCAAAGTGGCTTTGCCGCATTCCTCATTCCTCCAGTATTGATGCTCATCATTCAGCAAACGCTGTTTCTTGGCATTGGTATGTCGATGGGAAACCAACGTGAGAAATGTCTTGCTCATATGCTGCCTAAACGCAAGTGGTACCGACGACCATTCGACATCGTTATGGGTAAGGCAATTTTCTATTTTGTCCTATATCTGCTTATGGCTATATATATGTATGGAGCAGTAACCAAGTGGTTCTGTTTGCCTGATCTCAGCGACTATTGGGTGTTTCTTCAGTTCATCATACCATATATATTGGCATGTATCTTTATGGCTATGGTGCTGTCGGTATTAGTGTATAGAAGAGAGGACTGCATCATGCTGTTCGTCTTCCTCTCCGTGCCATTACTCTTCATGTCGGGCATCTCTTGGCCAGGGTCTGAGATTCCTACATTCTGGAAATATGTATCGTGGTTGTTCCCATCAACTTTCGGAATGAACGGATATTTAAGAATTATGGGCACGGGAGCCTCCATTGCAGATGTTCAACACGAATACATAGGATTGTGGTGTCAAGTATTAGTGTATGCTACATTAGCTTGCTTAATGTATGGTCTACGTCTTAAAGCCATTATCAAAAGACTTTCATCTGCAGAGGCACGCATAAGAATTTATCAAGGTTAGTGACTTTTTGAAACTTAAGGTTCGTGAGACACGAATCTGGAGCAATTATTCATACCTTCTCTATATATTAGTTTTTGCGCCCCACCAACCTTATTTTGGTTTTACCGATTGAAAGGTTGGTGGGTTTTATTATTTCATTATTTAAATATAATACTTATGCTTTCTATTAACCGTCATTTATTGAATTGTTTTAGTATGGTTTGTTGTTGCTTAGCTTTTATTGGATGCGACACTGTATTCGACGTGCATCCATACGATGTTAATATTCGTGGCGAAAAAATATAAATGCCAAACGAATAGCTCTTATCGAAAAGGCTACGTTTAATAAAGACACTATTCGCCTTGCTTTTATCAGCGATTCTCATAAACATTATAACGATTTAAATGATATAATCAGAGATATAAACCGTCGCGACACGATAGATTTTGTAGTACATGGAGGTGACGTTACGGACTGTGGCACAACTCGTGAATACGAGTGGGCTCGCGATAATATTGCACATCTCAATAAACCGTATGTTGTACTGCTTGGCAATCATGATTGTCTTGGAACTGGCAATTCTGCATACGAGCATATTTTTGGCAATCCTGATTTTAGCTTTATTGCTGGGCGCATTAAGTTTTTGTGCCTCAATACCAATGCCATAGAGTATGATTATTCACGTCCTGTGCCCAATTTTGACTTTATGGAACATGAGATTACTTCGCGTGGAAGCGAATTCGATAGAACTATTGTGTGTATGCACGCTGCTCCTTACTCAGAGCAGTTCAACAACAATGTGGCAAAGGTATTCAACTATTATATCATGAACTTTCCGCAACCTCTTTTCTGCCTATATGGGCATGGACATCATACCGAACAACACGATTTCTATGATAACGGACTGATATATTATCAGATAGGCAATGCTGCAAAACGGCAGTATTATATTTTCACCATAACACCTAAGGGATACTATTAAGTATGTGTTCATAATTATCTTTATATATGAGCGGCAATCTGTAGGAGGGTATGGCATCCCTGCCATAC
>OBII01000701.1_pt1 | contig 12181 bp, 21 predicted proteins | sample 2433771 | NCBI WGS metagenome assembly OBII01 (sample SAMEA2452127, study PRJEB22498) | human gut metagenome | biome: human feces; feature: human gut; material: feces | place: Australia | collected 2012
TGGCAGGTATTTTCCCTGCCATACGAGAAAAAGAACGAATACAGCAGCCACATTCTTTACAATCAAAATTTCTTCTGATTGCACCATACACTATATCACCGGTCGAATTGACGGTCAAAGGAAAAAAAACGGATTTAAAATAAACCGAACGGTTTTCTATCTTTCCACTTGGTTTCCAAAATCATGTAAAATCATGGCATCTAAACCGAAAAACAATACTGTCAGGTCGTTTCGTGCTTCTTTTGCATCTTTTTGGATTGTGGACAATTCCATATTATAAAATTCTGCAATTTCCTTTGTACTCTTCTTTTTCTCTCTGTCAAGATACATCATCTGAATGACTTTCCACCTGCGCTGTATAATCTCATTTGATGAGGTTTCACATTCTTTCCTGTATACTTCCAGCATTCGGTCTACATGTGCAAGCATAAATTTTACTGCATTGATTCCCTTTAACTGTCTATGTAATGTTTTATCCTCGTCTAAAATTCTGAATCCGGCCAAAACATCCATGTTCATAATACTCTCGTCTACCTGTTCTGCCTCATCAATGGTGTATACTGCCTTTTCAGCATAGTCTTTCAATTTCGTGTAATTCTCTAACAGTTTCTTGGTATTATACAAGAGTGTTTTTTTCTCCTGTGCAATACGCTTTCTTTTTGCCTTTTCACTTCTCTCAACTGCTTTGTCGGCAGCTTCCTCACAAAGTGCCTTTATTTCCTCTTTCGTGAGTAATATTCTTCTTTCTACTTTTCCCACTTTTTTACCTCCTACAATTACAGATTGACTTTTCAGAATTATCATAATAAAATGACAGTAGTCTTTGTGTTTTAGGAGCCGATTGTCAATCACCATATTGCAGGAGGCTCCTTTTTATTTTCTGCGGAACGTATTAGCAGCCGGGCAAGTAGCAAAATGTGAGATATATCCCACACCGGCAGCGCTCTCTGTTCTGGACTGTACGATCTCCGCACTTACTATTTCGCCATTCGGTGTAACGATTCTCTCTTTTCCTTTTCCCTCTTTTGGAATCCGGTATGTTACCAGTTCAGTATTTACTGGCATCTTCTTACCGTTTACAGTTTTAATCCATAATATCTGTTTCAGGCATTTTGCGCAGATTCCAAAATTTCCACGATTCGCTTTTGTCATCTTTTATCATCACCTCCTTCCAAAGCTTAAAACTTAATTAATATGCGTTATTACATTGATTCATTTTTCACCCCCTCGGTTGCTTTCTTAATTCTCTCGACTTCTTCCAGTTCAGGAAATTCAATGACTTTGCTCATCGCCTTTACTGCTAATGCACAGCCATTTTTCTGTTCCAGCTGGTCTGCAATATATCTCAACGCAATTACAAGCAATGTTGCATCTGCTTTGGAATATGGCTGTATTGCTCTAAGGATTCTATTAGAATAATACTGCAATCCCTGAATAACCATTTTGGCTGATTCTTCTTTTTTCCCTTCTGCAAGGATTTCCTGCGCTCTGATAATAAAGCTATGCATTCTTTTTTCTTTCTTGAACATTTCTACTCCTCCGGTTCATCGTATGGGTAATCATCATTGCCCTCATTGAATGGTAATGGCATACCACTATCGTCTGTGCTTTCGTAATCGCCGTTAGGAACGTCTGCATCAGTTTCGCTTTCCTGTTCATTTACCTGATTATCCGGCAGGAAATACCCGCCTGTCTGCTCAATAGCCGGTACTACGGAAACTACATCACTATCAGCACTCTGTTCTGTATCTTCCATATCGAAAATACTCATCTGTCCGCCTGTTGATACATGTTTCAGCACATATCTCATAAGTTCTTTATCATACACCAGTTCCATTCCTATATCCTGTTTACCGTTTGCACTATCTTTTACAGGAACAACAGTGGAAATCTTATGCTTGATAAGCGGCTTTTTAATTATTACCGTTGTATCATTCTCCCGCGGAACGAAATCCTCTTTTAATTCAATGCTGATTTTAAGTTCAATACTTCCCTCGTCCATATCAGACTGCTCCATTTTTTTTAACAGCTTTTGCATCATCAGGTTAAATGTTTCTCTTGCAGTCTGAAATGTATCACTTTCCAGTGTCATTTCTTCGTAATTCAAAATACCCATTTTGTTTGAATCCTCCTATGTTTTATTTAAAAATCTATCCCACTACCCGAATAGATACATCTACCCTCGGCATATCGGAATAAAATTTTCTCACTTGTGTATCTACTATCGCATTATCGTCATACCATGCCACACCATTCAAAGCATCATATACGAGCTTCGCCACATTATCGAGATCCGGTTTTACCGTTGGGCGTAACCTGTGTTCCAGCATTTCTCTCTGCTTTTTCTTCGATGTAGATTTCGGAATGGGGTAATATGCTATGATTCTTATATCAAGTGGTGTGCCCTTTTCAAATTTTCTACCCTTTGCAATTTCCATATACGCTGCCACTACCTCTTTTTCATGCTGTAATGTCTTTTTTGGAGTATATGTCATCGTATAATTTCCCCTGCGCGCAAATTTTGGTCTTTCCTTGCCGAAGGGCGCTCCAGGTACCTCAAATCGGATCTGCTTCATCTCTTCTGCCTCCATTAATCCCTGCATCTCAGCTCTCCATTCATATAATCCACCAATTCATCATGTTTTCGCTCCAGTTCCATAATCTTAGATGTTAATTCGCACAGTTCATTTTCTACCAGCTCTATCACTGTATCAGGTATCAACTGCACCCTTTTCAGTCTCTCTTTCTCCTGCTCTGTTAACCGGTCTTCCGGTATAGCTTTCAATTCTTTTCCCGTCTTATATCTTCCTTTTGTCTCCTGTGATTCAGCATTGAAACTTACTGTTGAATCATCCAGCGGTGCATTAACCAATTCTGTCAATTTCTTTTTTCGCCTTCCTCTTGGCTTTCTCTCCAATTCCGACACATCAACATCGTTTTTCCGCAGTATTCCGACAATTATTTCCTCACCACAGGCATTTAATTCCGCAAGAATTTTTGCCTGTTCATTTTTGTTGTCTGCTCTTTTATATCTGTCAACAATCTCAATATCACTCATTTGCATCTGCTTCTTCCTCCTTATACACCTTTAATAAATAGTCATAGGATTTTCCGGTTGGTGTTTTCTTACGTCTTCCAGGTCCTACATTGTATCCATTTTTAACAAGAATACCTGCGACTGTCATTCTATCTTCGACTGCCGCAATACAAAGTTCTGCTATTTTTTTCATCTCTCTAGCCCTCCAGTAATGCTTTCATATTATCGAACCGGTCCGCCGCCTGATTCATTCTCCACGATTTGCCTATCACCTGTACCGGATAACACATCTCAAATATTCTGTCATATACTTTTCGATACCGTATATCAGTTGTTTCTCTCATCTCCTGTAATGATAAGTTCGTCGTCAGTATGAGAGGTTTTCCCGACAGATACCTGCTGTCTATAATGTTATATACTTTTTCCAGTCCATAATCTGTGTTGCGCTCTGTCCCCAGGTCATCAATAATCAGTAATTTTGCTGCATTAAATCTTGTCATCAGTTCCTTTTCTGCATCCTGTGATGCCTGTAAATTTTGGAATATCTTCACAAACGATGTCATTACAACAGGAACTTTTCTGTCTAATAATTCATTTGCAATACAAGCCGCCGTATAACTTTTCCCGGTTCCAACCGCTCCCCAGAATAAAATTCCCTGACTATGCTTGTACATATTTTCAAAATTATCTACATAGCGTAAAGCAATCTTGTATAATCTCTCATTATCCTTCGTGTGCTTATATGTATTTAACCTGGCATTCCGAAGTCTGCTCTCTATCAGACTAGAGCTTCTAAGGTTATCTATCCTGCAAAGCTCCTCTTCCTGCTGTCTATGTTTTTCCTCTTCTTCCTGTCTTTTACTCTCACATTCGCACATGCACTTTACTACGACCGGCTTCATATTGTTTGCAAAGCTGTCAAAATTCAATTTTACCTGTCTTTTCTTATGGCATACTCCACAATATAACAGTCCGTCCTCTCCGTAATAATCTCCATCATTTTTGAATGTTTCTGCATCTACCTCTGCGTTGGCAATAATGCTTGCAACTCCATTCCAAACTGCCTCATTCATTGTCACCGCCTCCTGTCTCATCATCTCTGAATGGGTTTGTATTATTAATTACCTCTGTCTGCACCGTTTGTTCCTGTATCTTTGGCAAATAATCCATAAATGGTGTTGTTGCACTCAGAAACGTTTTTGCCTGCTTTATGTATTTCTTCTCTGTCCGTTCCTTTTCGCACTTCACTCTGTAGTTTTTCGCTGCTCTCTCCAACTCATCAGGAGACCAGCCGTCTTTAACCCTTGCCATGTACTTCTTATATGCCTCGCCTTTATCGTCTTTTCTTGGGTATACCTGCCAGAATTTTTCAAAGTCCGGAGTATACTCTGTTTTTTTCTGTTTTGACTTTTCTTCTTTAGCTTCTTCCTGCACCTTTGTATCAGTTAATTCCAATATCATTTGTTTTTCATTACAATTGTTCGGCTTTTTTTCTTCGTCTGACTTTCCACCTTCTTTCATTTTCTTCGGTCTTCCACCCAGTCTGCCATTGATTCTGTTTGCCTCACATCTGGCATCATATTTGTCTTTGTCCCTTTTTAACTGGGAACTGATAAATGAGAAAGCCATTAAAGGCAAGCCTGTCAATTCTTCGCAAGGCAAATCATTCACATAACAGAAAATTGCTTTTATCAGCTTTCCAGCCTCCTCATCAGACATGAGCGAGAAGTGGTCTATATAATCGTTATAAAGTTGAAAACTCTTTTTATCGTCTGACTTTCGCATTTATCCGCCCCGTCCTTTTTAAATTTCTGCTGTGAGGTCTGCAATTCCTATCGGTCTCTTTAATACCTTTGTTTCTCGACAATATCGGCAGCACTCACATCTCATCGGCTCCTGTTGTCCTCTTTTCACTCTCAAAACATTCGACATATTATGTTCGACAATGTTCCGTGCCTCTCTCAAGTAATTATCCTGTACATGAATAATTTCAATGTTTGTCGCATCTTCTTTGGATATTCCTGCGATATAAAACGGTAACCGCTTACCAGTATTCTGATAAACAACTTCCTGGTACATTGCTCCTTGGATATCGTACCCCCAGTAACGGACGAAATCCAAATACCCAATGTCCCGCACCCATTCCAGCTTAGTAAGGGACGCCATAACTTTAAGATCAACTATTGCAATTCCCGGCAGGTAGCTATCCATTTTGATTTTCCACGGTGTTCCAAATACTTCCGCAGTCATAATGACCTGTTTTTCGCCGCTCATATATTTCATGAACAATTCGTCTCTTTCTGCTCTCTGTATCATTAAGTTTGCCTTGTTGTATTCAGCTTTTAAAGTTCCATCTCGTTTGAATATCTCTTGATGTTCCTGTTTAAAACTGTCAAGTGTTCCTTCAAAATATCTGTCAACATACGATCCAACCAGCATTGCATTGTTCGGTTCTTCTTTCCACTCACCTTTGAGCTTGGCAAGGGCGGCCGCCTCGCACGCCCTCCTGCCATATGTACCATTAAAATCTTTAAACTGCGATACACTCATATATTCATAGTTTGCAAGGTCGGAGTAGTAATTGTCCTCGTTCAGCTCTGTACCGTCCATTTGCTATACCTCCTTGAATTTTGCTCCTACGAAATTAATATATCCTTTGATTTTTTCCATCTGCTCACTGGTTGCATTAATTACAATGCGATAAATATTCCCATTTACCTGTGATTCCTGATTAGAAACCGACTGTATTCTTTCTACAACCTGCGCTGGCTTCTCTTCTGCCTGCTCCTGCTGTTTTTCCACTTTTTCAGGATGCACCGGTTCAGCTACTTTCTGCATCTCTGCTTCTGCACGTGCCTGTGCCATAGCTGCCTTTTCTGCTTTTCTTCTCTCGTCTTCCTCTCTTCTCTGTCTCTCTCTTTCCAGTATCATTTCTTTCTGACGACGGAGTTCGTTGACCTTATTGAGTGATTCTGATAATACCAGATTGGTGTAATATACCTTTTCTGCCATCTCTCTGAATTCTTCATCAACTCCGGCGATAACCTGTAAATCTCCTGTAACATTGTCGTGTGCTGCAGCAATCGCATCAGTCCAGTCCTTTCTCTTTGCTGACTTATTTTCCCACTTAGTATCATAAATCTTATTTTTCAGCTTTGTGATAACTTCCTGCGGCAAGTCTGCAAAAGCTTCATCCATAAAATCGGAAATCTCCTGTCTGCGTAAAGACTTCTGCTGTTCCTCATACTCTTTAATCTGTTTGTCAATCTCTGTGATTGGCTCATCAATCAAAGCCGTTAATTCTTTTGCCTGTGTTTCAATCAATTCATACGGCTTTAAACACTGCTTTTTCACTTCAATGCGGCGGTCGCTTACTTCTTTTTTCAGTTTTCTAAGAAACGCAACATCGCTCTTGGCTGTTGTAATTAAATTATCATCGTAGACAATATTCTTATATTTCTCCATTTCTACGGCAAGTGCTGATTTTAACTCTTCATAATTCCATGTAATCTGTCCGACTTTCTGCTGTACAATAACTTTTAATTCGTTCATTTTTCTCATCCTCCTATTTATCTAAATGGTAAGCCTTCATCACTCAGCATTTCATCCGGAATAGCATAATCGTCTGATATTCCCGGCTGTTCATTATAATTTCTTTCAAACTCCATATAATCATCCTGTGCCGCCTGCTGTTCGGCTTTTGGACTTTTCTGCTTATTCTCTAACAATACTGTTTCTTTTGGCTTTTCCTGTGGCTGCTGTGCAAATACATCTATTGGACCACCGTTGTCAGGAAGTGCCGCCTGCTGTCTGTCATCCAGATATACAGGCTGTCCATTCTTAAATTCTACATCTCCACCATCTATGTATGCTTTCTGCTGTTCCTTATTATCGAAATCAAGGTCAATCAATTTGCACAATCTTCTGATAACAGTCTTCTTGTACATCTCTCCCGGTGAATTTTTCCATGCGGGGCTATTTTTTGCTTTTGAGTATATATTTCTGATATTCTCAATATCTTCTGTACTCATGGTGTCATACATCATGGATCCGTCTTTAAATACCACTATTGCAAACGCACCAATCATTGGCTTGTTTGAGAATGGTTCCGGTCTGAACTGTACTTTCTGCTCTCCACTGTCAACTTCTTCAAGGAAAAAATCACCTTCACGCACTACCTTTGCGTAAATATCTTTAATTGGATTCTTGCTCCACCTCTTACACAATTTGATTTCGCCCTTGTAATCTGTCTGAAACTGCATCTGTCCGTCATATGGGATTGCATAAATCCAATCCTAAATATGCTCCCTTTGCTAAGCATATTGGTATTGAAACCGGGTCGATATTCTGTAACTGCTTTTTTTTGCCATTATCTTTAAGCATATCTGTGATAACCGTAATGCAGTTTAATGTAAATCTGTCTCTGTTAAACCCCGGCGGCAATGCCTTTTCATGTTTTGCGAGTTCTTTTACTAATCCCGCTTGGATATTAGCGAGCCACTGCTTTTCTGTAATCTGCTCTGCCATTTCCTTGTACCTCCATTTTTGTAAAATTTTGTATATATCTCTCAAATTCCACCGTTGCCACTGCAAGCTTATTAAGGTCATGCCTGAAAAAGGATTCCTTTATCACATCTGTCAGCAAATATGGAATGTAAGATTCGTCTTTTCCTGCAATCTCTGCTTTTCTTTTTGCATATTGCACAAGGTACTCGAATGTATCATCATCCAAGATATACCCGTCCATTTCAGCCTGCCTACGAATTGCATTGTATTCTTCATACATTTCTGTGCCTCCTGTCTATGTGCTTGAGTACATCTCCCACAATCAAGCAAAATGGTATTATCAGCCATTCACCACCGATTGCAAAATTTCCTCTTGTGTAATATTCCACCTTGATGAATACACCGGTCAGGATGCACCCGATTGTCAGTGTTCTCCAATGTCTTAAAATCATTTTTTCCATGTTTAGTTCTCCTCAGTATAAAAATAGTGGTCACCATGCTTAAATAAAAATTTAAGATGCTGGCTATGCCACTTTGAACTACTCTTGCGTTCAAAATACAATGCTCCTTCGGAGTTATCCCATCCATCATTCAGCACCATATCTGCCGCTTTATAACAATCTTCATCCGGCTCTACTCTGTCGTATCTCCCGTCTGACACAGGACTAAACTGACCTTCGTGATAAATCACTTCTGAAATACTGTCTGGAAAACTACTATCTGCTAATCGGTTCAGCACTACACATATAACAAGTGCTTTCCCTTCAATATCCTGATTTTCCGCCTCTGCCATTGCCAACTTTGCAAGCATATATCTTTCGGCAACGCTTACTGTTTGCTTTGTTTCCGCTTCACAAACCGTTACTTGCTCCGGCTCTACATATCCGATTTGTTCTGTGTTCTTCTCATCTGCAATAGTCACAACCTCGTAGGAAACATTTGCCCGCTCCCTTTGCTGTTCCTTATCTGCATTAATACACGTTGTCATACGCACCGCCATAAACAGCATAGCTGCATCAACCGCATAGATTTTCAGCTTTTCTTTTCGGCTAAGCGCTTTTCGCACTTTCAACACCTCCCACCGGACTGACGAATATTCCAATGTCAAGTGCTGGCATTTCTTTCACCGCCTGTATCAATTCTTCGTCCGTAGTAATGTTATACTCACGCTTCAGGACTTCTTTTAATTTTTCCAGCAGTTCCATGGTAGTCACTTCCTTTCTGTTTTTGCCTGTTGTTCAGTCATCATCCGCAGTTCTGAAATCACTTTATACAGGTCATCCAGTCCACTCACAACTTCTGCAAGTTCTTCTCTTTCCTGTTCGTCCACCTTTCCGTCTGATGCTATATTTAGCAGCTTTCTTTTTACTTCATCAATTTTATTTTCATCCAGTCCATTCAACATCCTTACGGTGATGTTCTCGATTGTCCCTACCTCTATGGCTATTGGTAAACTTTCACCGATTGGACATTCCTTTTTACAATAGTGACATTTTAATTCCGGTGCTCCATATAATTCAGACATCATTACAATTATGTCCACCGGAACACTTTTTGTTATTCCCAACTCGTAATGAGCCAGTGTTGATTCTGATATTCCAAGAAGCTCTGCCGCTCCTGCCCGGCTGTTCAATCTTTCGTTATGTATTGCAGCTCTTTTTCTGCACTCGAAATATACATTTTCGTTCATATCCTGCATCATTCCTCCATTCTAATTTTGTTTCGTAGAGGCTATACTATTTACAGGTCGATATTCAGCCTTGTAATAATCATTACTAATGCCCAGATAATCGCTTATCTTATTTACGGCAGGCTGACTATACACCCTGCCATTAATAATTGATGACAGGTATGGTCTTGCAAAATCTAATGCACTTGCAAGTTCTGCAATTTCCATATCTTTGTCGATTAAGGTATGCTTTACCAACTTACACCAAGGCGGAAGTTGTTTTTTCATAATCTCGACCCTCCTTTTCCGCTTGTACTGTTTTGAGTTTTTTGATAAAATGTTACTGACGTAAACTCAATTTAATCATCATATTGACCTTACAAGTGTTACTATAACTCATAGTATTGAGTAGGTCAATACCTTTTAACACATTTTTGTGAGTTTTTTAGGAGGAATACTATGCTCTACGACAGAATTCGTGATGCCTGTGAACTCAGAGGCACCACAATAACCCAGGCATTACGTGATATTGGACGTGCTGAAGGTAATACCGGCAGTTGGAAAGCCGGAAAATCTCCAAAGTTAGATATCATCATGGAACTGGCAGACCATCTCAATATGTCATTGGATGAGTTAGTATATGGCAACAATGCTACTCATAGAATTGCCGCCACTCAATCGGATGAGCTATCGGCATCAGACAGGGAATGGCTCGACATCATCTCACACATACCACCTGACAGACAGGAAATGTGTAAAGACTTCCTGCGGACCCATATGGTAGCACCTGAAAAATATTCTAATAAGAAAAACGCATAATCAACTTTGACTATGCACTCTTTATGTGGAATCTTAAAAATAATTAAGAAAGGAGTCGGTGTAAATGGCAGATCACAAAATCATACAGTTGCAAGAACCTTCTTCCAGTGAACATGATGAGTTTGTGCTGGAGCTTCAAAGGCTGCTTGCCTGCTATCAACTTGCCAGCCCTGATGACCGTAATGTTGTATGGGCTGTACTTAATAAATACGCACCGCTTATAAACGATTTATAGCCCTTAGCATGGGCTATTTTCGTTTATATGGATATTTTATCAATGAGACGAAAGAACATATCTAAAAGAACCGTTGACAATACGCAACGGCTTAAAGTTGCTATCTATATTCGTGTTTCCACCACATATCAGGTCGATAAGGACTCTTTGCCCATGCAGCGAAAGGACCTCATTGCATACAGCTCTCTTGTTCTTGGCATCGAAGACTACGAAATATTTGAAGATGCTGGCTATTCTGGTAAAAATACCGACCGTCCGGCTTTTCAATCCATGATGCAACGTATCCGCACTGGCGAATTTTCCCATGTTCTTGTATGGAAAATCGACCGTATCTCACGTAACCTTCTTGACTTTGCGGAAATGTACGAAGAACTTCAATCCCTGCGCGTAACATTCGTTAGTAAAAACGAACAGTTTGACACTTCATCTGCCATGGGTGAGGCTATGCTTAAAATCATCTTAGTGTTTGCAGAATTGGAACGCAACATGACTTCTGAACGTGTCACTGCTACAATGATATCCCGTGCTAATCAAGGGTTGTGGAATGGCGGCAGGATTCCTTACGGCTACAACTACGATACTGATTCTTCTACTTTCTCTATACGGGATGATGAAGCTGCAGTTTGCCGGATTATTCGCGATGACTATTTAGAAAACAAATCACTTGTGCATACTTCCAGACTGCTTAATTCCATTGGTCACAAAACACGCGGCGGTGCAGACTGGTCCCCCACTACGGTGTGGATTATTATTCAAAATCCTTTTTATGCGGGTATGTACCGATATAACCGTTACAAAGGCACTGAATACCGCACTGTGAATCCCGAAGACGAATGGGTTATTATCAACGACCACCATCCGGCCATATTTACACTTGAGGAACATGAGAAAATGCTTGATATATTACAGTCTAACTCCCGCACTAAGAATATATTAGGACAAAAACACCGTGCAAAAAATGTATATGTTTTTTCAGGTCTTTTATACTGTGGCAAATGTGGCAGTCGACTTGTTTCCTCTCCCGGCAGAGTACAAGCTGACGGCTTCCGCACTGCAATTTATTCCTGCCCTAAAAAGCGAAAAACGCATGAGTGCGATAATCCCTCAATTAATGACCTGATTGTCGGCGAATTTGTTATCAATTACATTTTGAATATGCTTAATGCCAAAAGTTCCTTTTCGTCTATCTCTTCCCCTGTGGAATTAGAGCAACGGCTTTTATCCGGTTCTGCTTTCAATGGCATTACTCATATATCCGAAACCGGATTGCACGAGCTTTTTAATCTTCTGTCCCGTTATGGTTCGGATAAATCGTATTCGTTCTCTATCTCTGCGCCCCGGAAGAAAAAAGCTTCTGTTGACCCTGAAATTGCATCTCTCCGTAAAGATAAAGAAAAACAAGAACGTGCCCTGAAACGTCTTCAGGATTTATATTTATATTCATCTTCTGCCATGACAGAAAAGGATTTTATTATTCAAAAAATGGAAATATCAAAGAAAATTGAAGATATCAATGCCCGTCTTGGCATGATAACACATGATGTTGATTCCACCCTGTCTGACGAGGACTTTATCAAACAGGCAAGCCATCTGCTCATAAACAAAAAACTACAGAGCAAAGAATATATTTATTATAAAAATTTAGCACAGACCGTTTCTCCGGAAATTCTCAAAACATACATGGAAACAATTCTGGATTCAATCTATGTCACCGATGGCCGGATAACCTCTATTGTTTTCAAAAACGGATTAACGCATAAATTTGATTACTGATATTTCTGATGTACAGCTCATAAAACTAGAAAAAGGCAAGGACTTTCGTTCCTGCCTTTTTCTAGTTTAACTTTCTTACATTTGTAATAAACCGGTGTCATTCTATAAGCATAGCATCCCCAAAACTGAAAAACCTGTACTT
>OBII01000704.1_pt1 | contig 12163 bp, 5 predicted proteins | sample 2433771 | NCBI WGS metagenome assembly OBII01 (sample SAMEA2452127, study PRJEB22498) | human gut metagenome | biome: human feces; feature: human gut; material: feces | place: Australia | collected 2012
TGGACATCACGGCTTTGAGAAATGCCTACGGTCGCCAGTTGGGCAGTTTCTACATCGAGGCTCCGATGAAGGGCATCGAGGGCAACATCCCAATGACATTCATCCGTGCTCCTTATATTAAAGAGGTGTGGGGTGATGCTGAGGTTTTGGCGGAGGTAGATGGCAAGATTGTGGCTGCCCGCCAGGGTAACCAGCTGGTTACAGCCTTTCATCCCGAACTGAACGAAAGTCTGGAGATTCATAAGTATTTTCTGGGGATGTGCAGCAAGTAGGCTTCATCCTGAGATGAAACAGGCTTCGTTGACCGATGAAACAGGCTTCATGGGCACATGAAGCTACATAGCAAAGTATCTTAGGATACATTGCCAAGTATCTTAAGATACATGAGCAAGTATCCTAAGATACTTTTTTATTGAATGTCAGATACTTTTTTCCGATAAATGTTTGCCGTTTACAAATATTCATCGTATCTTTGCATTATGAAATCTTCGTTACGTAAAACTCATAATGATGTAAATGCTTATGGTACAGTTAAATCCTTTTATTATTGAAGGCTATCTTTCGCCGGAATATTTCTGTGATAGGGTAGAGGAAACAGCTCTTCTTACCCGCCATTTGACCAATCGGTGCAATGTCGCGTTGATTGCGCCAAGACGTCTGGGTAAGTCGGGACTGATTTATAATTGTTTTCAGCAGGAGAACATCCGTGAGCAGTATCATTGCATCTTTATTGATATTTATGATACGAAGAATTTGAACGAATTCGTCTATGCGCTGGGCAAGGGAATCCTGACGGCACTCAAGCCAAAGGGCAGGAAAGTATGGGAATTTTTCCTGAATATGCTCCAGTCTCTGAAGTCAACTATCTCTTTTGACATCAATGGAAATCCGGAGTGGAGTGTTGGTTTGGGAGATATTCAGGCTCCGGATATTACGCTAGATGAGATCTTCGCTTATCTCGAACAGGCAGATAAACCTTGTCTGGTGGCGATAGATGAGTTTCAGACAGTTGCAAACTATCCAGAGAAAACCGTTGAGGCAACCTTGCGTAAGCGAATACAGAATTGCCACAATGCAAACTTTGTCTTTTCTGGCTCCAAGCGCCACATGATGGCATTGATGTTTACTTCCCAGTCACGCCCGTTCTATCATAGTTCGAGTATCATGGGGTTGGAGGCAATCAATGAGCAGACTTACCTGGAATTTGCCAATCACCATCTTGCCAGGAACAATAAAGAGATAAGTGCAGCGGCTTTTACCTATTTATATCATCATTTCGATGGCATTACCTGGTATATTCAGTATGTACTCAATATGCTCTATACTTCAATTTCTGATAGGTCTTTGTTGCAGGAGGATGATGTCAGGATGGCGATAGATAGCATCCTTTCCCAGCAGCGTTTTGCCTATCAGGCCTTGCTGTATCAGCTTACAGCCAAGCAGAAACAGCTTCTCATAGCCATTGCTCAGGAAGGTAAGTCTTCTTCCCTGATGTCGCAAGAGTTCTTGCAGAAGTATCATCTTGGTGCAAGCACCGTGCAAGGAGCTGTCAAGACCTTACTGGACAGAGATTTTATCACGCAAGATGAAGGCGTTTACCAATTATGTGACAAGTTTTTGGAGTTGAGCTTGCGAGCTGGTTGAGTAAGTAAAAGATTCGTCTGAGTAAGCGAAATGATGCGGCAGAGTGAGCCTACTGATATATCTGAATAAGCCTACAGATATGACTAAGCAAGCACACAGATATGACTGAGCAAGCACACGGATATGATTGAACAAGCTTACAAATACGACTGAGCAAGTGAAAGAATACGTTTGCTCAGGTTCAAGAAGTCGGAATATCAGGTTCAAGGAGGCTGTTTCTAAGAGATTGCCACTAGGCTCAGCAGCTCTGCCGACTGCAGTCAGCACATCTGCCGAGCCTAGTGGCAACCCCCTATAATCGTACAACAACACACCTTTTAGTTGTACGACTTTACACCCTTAAGTTGTACGACTATACACTCTATTGTTGTACGACTATAAATCTTTAGTTGTACAACTATATCCCCCATTGTTCGTACAATATGACTTATGAATTGAAAAAGCGGAGAAAAACTAGTCTTTTTGTCGAGAAACACTATCTTTTTTTCAAAAAAATAGGTCTGAATGAAACTTGAACCAAATTGAACCAATCGACTTTCAAACCTTTTTAGTATCTTTGCCCGCAGAACGTAAATGATATAAGCCATATGAAAATCGAAGAACTATCAATTTTTGGACTTTACAGCCAAAAGGAGAACAAAGTAACCGCTGCTTTGTTACAGGTTTTGGGATTTGGTGGGTCAAGTTTGCTCAACTGGATTCTTAGTGAGATTGGCGGCAACTTAGTGTTTAATACCGTAGAAAGTATAGAAAGCCAACCGGCACAAGAAGGAACTGGTTCTATACCTGATGGTAAAATCATCTGTGATAATTTTACGCTTTTTATAGAAAGCAAGTTGGGGTGTGGCATTTCTGAGCACCAATTAAAATGTCATGGGAAGTTATTGAAAGACAAGCAGAATTATCTTGTCTATGTCACGAATAATCCTGATCGTCCAAAAGAACTTCCTATGGATGTGTTATGGATGAACTGGGAGGCAGTTGTGGCTCGTTTTGAAGCTTATCAAACCTCAGATAAAGTCTTAGAATTTTTGATTTCTCAATTTTGCAAACTTGTTCGTTCTCAGTTTAAAGAGTCAAACTATTATAAGCAAAAAGGAGTTCTACGAGTATCAGATGATGTGAAAGTTCGTTCTATGACTGATGCTTACAATATCTTTGATGCCGAAATTGTCAATCATGGCTTTCTTGTTGCAGGTGCAGCCAATATCCCCTATGAAAAGGGATTTGAGGTATGGTGCTCACGAAAAGGTTCAACCCAATGGGATAACCAACTATCTCCTGATGGTAATACTTTTTATGAGGGCATCAAAAAAGGAACAGATGCCTCTGAACATGTAAAGAAATGCAAGGATAAAGGTTTCAAGCGAATAGCTTTTTATAGAGATGAGGACAGATTTCATGATTCTTCCTATCACTTCATAGGAGTGTATGAGTTGGATGAGAAGTTGTCCTTATCTAAGAAAAAGTGCGTTTGGAACCGAAAAAAAACAGAGTGGTATTTAAAAAAGTAATGAACGCTAAAAACAAAAATAATATGAAACGACATTTACATTTTTATCAATGGCTGTTGTGCCTATTGTTGACGATGGGCAGTCATCTCTCAGTTTTCTCTCAAGAAAAGACATTTTTTGTTGAGGATTTGCAGAATGGAGATGTCATCAAAATTTATCCTTATGGTCATTATAATGAGGCTTCTATGGCATTAACATGTGATGGAGAATGGATGGGTTTGACATCTAAGGCTGGCAAAGGAAGTGAATGGACTTTAATAGGTGACCCTTACAATGGCTATAAACTCGAAAATGAATTAGGTTGCTATTGGGCTTACCAAGGCAATATCATAAATTCAACTCTTTTTTGTACAAAGGATTGGGGATCAGCTGTAAAGGTATTTTTTAGTTGGGATAGTAAGAAGAATAGAGGGGTCTTGATTTCGAATGATAAAGATAATAGGGTATTGGAAAATTTGGAAGGCAAAAATGTAAGATATAATTGGACTTCATCGTTTAAAACTTATGATTCTGATACAAATTCTACGTTTGAAGTGTATTGTGTAAATAAAGGAGGAATTATAGATGCAGGTGCTCATGACGTTGTTATAGACGGAATTAAATATTGGTTAAATGTCGAGAGAAAAACGGCATTAGTTGTTGCAAGTAATTATGAGGGCAACGTTGTTATACCACAAGTGGTTAGCTGTAAAGGGAGAGAATTTCAAGTCAAATATCTTGATTCTGAATGTTTTAAAGAGTGCACTCGTCTGACCAGTATCACTTTACCTGAAGGAATTACAGAATTGCCTCAGTTGTGTTTTGATGGTTGCAGTAGTCTAACCAGCGTCACCTTACCTAAGGGGATTACTTCTTTGGGGAGTAATTGTTTTCGTGGTTGCAGTAGTCTAACCAGCATTACCTTACTTGAGGGATTAACTTCTTTAGGGTTTGATTGTTTTCAGGGCTGTAGTAGTCTAACCAGCATCACCTTACCTAAGGGAATAACTTCTTTAGGGTTTGCTTGTTTTGCAGGCTGTAGTAGTCTAACCAGCATCATCTTACCTGAAGGAATTACTTCTTTGGGGGATGGATGTTTTTCTGGTTGTAGCAGTCTAACCAGCATCATCTTGCCTGAAGGAATTACTTCTTTGGAGGATGGATGCTTTGGGGGGTGTAGTAGTCTAACCAGCATTACCTTACCTGAAGGAATTACTTCTTTGGGGGATGGATGTTTTTCTGGTTGTAGCAGTCTAACCAGCATAAGCTTTCCATCATCTTTAAAGACATTATATTATGATACATTTGGGGATGCAATGCAAAAGAAAAGAATCACTATAAATGCAATAACGCCACCAAAAATGGCGTATAGTAGTGATGATGCTTTAATAGATTCTAAATGCACCCTATATGTACCAAAGGGCACATTGGCTACTTATAAAAAAACATATCCTTGGTATCGTGCAGGAGCCTTTTATGAAGGAACCCCCATTGACTCCATTTCCTTACCATCAGATATATCTTTTGTAAAAACAGAAAAGAAAAAATTTATATATTCGGTTTTACCAATCGATGCAAATCAAGAGTGTCTTAAATGGAATTGTAGTAACCCTAATATAGTTAGCTTTGATAAAGAAACAGGAGTCGTTACTGCTCTAAAAGCCGGTGATGCTACTCTTACTGCTACTGTGGATGACGGCTCAGGTATTTCAGCTTCTACTATAGTGCATGTAACTCCTATCAAGGTGAGCAATATTGATATGCCGAGAGAAATCACTCTCCTTCGAACAACTTCTGACACGTTAGCAGCTACAATAACTCCTGAGTTGGCTGATGACAAGACTTTGAAATGGACCAGCGATAACGAAGATATTGCTACCGTAACTCAAGAAGGTGTAGTAACGGGCGTGAATGTTGGAAGTGCCAATATCACGGCAACCACTACAGATGGTACGGAACTGACGGCTACTTGTAAGGTGACTGTGAATCCTGTGACCATTGAGCTTTCTACCAATACCATCAACCTGCAAAAGGGTTCTGAGTATGTAGAGCAGACTGCCACCATTCTTCCTGAGAACTACGAACATAAGGATGTGGTTTGGACAACATCTGGTAATGGGGTGACAAGCGTGGATAAAGATGGACATATTACTGCCAATAAACCTGGCGTTGATACGCTGAGGTGTTCATTGAGCTATGATAGCCATATCTATTCAGAATGCCGGGTTATTGTTTATGAAGACAACGTGGTGTATGTCGGAGGGCTCTACTATCTCTTGAAAGGTACGACGGATGAAAACAGAGAGGCTACGGTGACCAGTATCTATGGCGGCAAGAATACTTCGCTTGATGCTAAGAATGTGGCGCAGTACTACTCTGGTACTATCAATATTCCGGAAACCATTATCTATGATGGTAATAAATATACGGTACGTAAAGTGGGAAGCTACGCTTTCAACTGCCAGAACGAGTTGCAGAGTATCTACATCCCTCGTACGGTAACAGAGGTTGAACCTCATGCTGCCATCAAGGCGGAGAAACTGAACCGCGTGAATGTGGCTGACGAGAGTGAACTCGTGAACATCGGCGAGGAAGCATTCAAATGGTGTACAGGTTTGAAACGTTTCACGTTTGATGGAACATCCCTGAAGATGAACAGCATAGACAAGGCGGCTTTCAGAGAGTGTACTGCCTTGGAACGCTTTACTTGGATGGGCAATACAACGGTAAAGACCATCGGAAATAGTGCTTTCTACGATTGCCCGGCTTTAGAGAAGGTGCTGTGGAACGGTAAGAGTGAACTGAAGACCATTCAGGATTACGCTTTCTTCAAGTGTATCTCGCTCAACAACTTCGAAATGCCGAACACGACATTGAGTGTGGGTAACTCTTCGTTCCGCTACAATGCGAGCCTGACCAATATCCACCTCTCTACCTCGCTCAACTATATCGACGAGTATGCTTATGGTGAGTGTGGATTCAGCCAGATTACGCTTCCTGAGTCGCTGGCAAACATCCAGGCTGGTGCGTTCATCAACAATGACTTCTTGCAGGAGATAATCTTGCCGGAACGTCTGCAGGGTCTTGGTTCTGCTGCATTCGAAAACAACTCGAAGTTGGAGTCGGTGACTTTCCATACAGCTATCGAGACCATGACCATCGGCAACAATGCATTTAACCAGTGCCCTATATTAAATAAGGTATATATCACCAACATGAACAGCTTTGCGCAGACCAACTTCAATAATGCCAAGGCAAATCCTGCCAACACATCACAGCATATCTATGATGCAAACGGCAAGGAGATCATCAATGTGGTGCTGCCTAAGGGTACGAAGTATGTCAACAACAATGCATTCAACGGCTGTGCTTTCATCGAAAGTATCGAGATGCCGGCAACTATGGATCATGTAAACGATGATATCTTTGTGGGTTGCTCAGCTTTGAAGGATGTTTATTGTTACGCAGAGGAAGTGCCGGAGTTTATCGGTGTGAACGATCCGACAAACATGGATGAAGTGTTCCAGAATGCTACACTCCATGTGCCATTCGGTTCGGAAAGCCTCTACCAGAAGGATACTTCATGGTGGGGTAAGTTTACCAAACTCCTGGGTTGCGAGCCAAAGCCGACAGCTGTAGTGGAGAAGATAGACTTGAGTACTCTTACCGTAAATGTAAAGGCTGGTGAGAATTACAACGAACAGAAGTTGACAATCTATCCGGCTGAGGCTGCCAATGTGCGCATCAAATATTCTACAGCCGACAGAAAGGTGGCTGACATTGATGAGAATGGTGTAATCAAGGGTGTTGCTCCGGGTGTAACTACCATCTACTATACAGCGAATGACGGTAATGGCGTGACTTCAGAATGTAAGGTCATCGTCAGAAATCCTGAAGTAGAGTATGTGGGTGACATCTACTATCTCTTTGATAAGGCGAAGAAAGAAGCTACCGTAACCAGTATCTATGGCGGCAAGAACAAGTCGCTTGAAGCAGAGAAGGTGGCACAGGTTTATACCGGTACGGTAAGTATTCCTGAACAGACTACTTTCAATGCCGTGACTTATGACGTGAAGAAGGTGGGCGGTTATGCATTTACTTGCCAGAACGAACTGCAGGCGCTGCGTGTGGGTGCTTTCGTAGAGAAGATAGAAGATAATGCTGCTACCAAGGCGATGAACCTGAACCGCGTAACTGTGGCTAATGCCAGCCAGTTGGTTACTGTCGGCAAGCGTTCTTTCATGGATTGTGCAGGCTTGCAGCATGTCCTCTTCGAGGGTACAACCCAATATCTCGATGTTATTGATACGGCTGCATTCAAGAACTGTGCAAAACTGGAGGATGTCATTTGGGAAGGAAAGAGTACACTGCGACTCATCGGTGACTCTGCTTTCTATTGTGACAGCAAGTTGGAAACCGTGAAGTGGAATGATAAGTGCGACCTAAAGATTATTGACAACTACGCTTTCTACAAATGTAGCTCGCTCAATCACTTCATCATGCCGAATTCTACTTTGAGCGTGGGCAAGTATGCTTTCCGCTATGATGCAGGTTTGACAGACATCCAACTCTCAACTTCTCTGAGCATTATCTATGATTATGCTTTCGGTGAGTGTGGATTCAGTCAGATCATATTGCCAGAGTCTTTGAAGTCGATGCAGGCAGGTGCGTTCATCAATAACAGTAATCTTGCTGATATTACGATTCCAAAGAAGACGGAAGGTATTGGCGCCGGTGCGTTTGAAAACTGTTCTGCTTTGGAGAGTGTGACATTCAAGACACATGAAACCAAGCTGACTGTGGATAAGAATGCATTCAACCATTGCGCTGTTTTGAGTAAGGTGAACATAGATTATCTGGATGATTGGGCTCACATCAACTTCCAAAATGCTGCGGCTAATCCGGCAAGTACGGCTCATCGCCTCTACTTGAATGGAGAGGAGATGGTTGATATAGAATTGCCTGTTGGCACAAAGTATATTGGCAACAATGTATTCAACGGCTGTTCTGACATCAGAACTTTGAAGATTCCTGCAACCGTAGAGCATGTGAATGACAACATCATCGCAGGCTGCTCTTCTCTTACAGATGTCTACTGCTATGCAACGAAGGTTCCTTCATTCATCGGTACGGAAGATCCTTCTAGTATGAACGATGTATTCCGCAAGGCAACGCTTCATGTTATCTATGGCAATGAAGAGGCTTACAAGGCTGATGCATGGTGGAAACGATTCTACAAGATAGAAGGATGTAAGGATCCGGGTGTTGAGGATGTGAAGGTTTCTAGTATCACGATCAGCCAGACTGAGATTACGTTGAAACCAGATGATACTTTGCAGTTGGAAGCAACGGTTTATCCTACAGAAGCAGCCAACAAGTCGGTTATCTGGAAGAGCAGTAATGAAGATGTGGTTATCGTGACAGATGAAGGCTTCGTCCTGGCGGTAGCAGAAGGTGAGGCTGATGTTACGGTTGCTTCGGCTGAAAACAGCGAAATCAAGGCGGTTTGCCATATTAAGGTTGAGAATGAAAAGGAACCTGAAGTTCCTATTGTGCAGATCAAGTTTGAGGAATCTCCTGTGACAATCGCCTTGGGAGAAACCAAGAAACTGAATGTAATCTTCAATCCTGTGAATGCAACCAATAAGGAACTTGACTGGTTATCAGCCAAGACTTCGGTTGTAGAAGTTGATAAGGAAGGTAATATCCTGGGTATCAGTGAGGGTAAGGCTGTCGTCTCAGCCAAGACCAAGGATGGTTCTAATCTGACGATTAACTGTGTGGTAACAGTTATTCCTTCTACAGGCATCAGCAACATCACAATGGGTGAAGTGAAACTGATTGTCAACAACCGCCATCTGAAGGTTGAGGGACTTGCTGATCACGAGGTAATCCAGGTTGTGAATTCTATCGGCTTCACTGTATATCGTGGAACTGATCATGAGATAGACCTCAAGGCTGCTGGTGTTTATATTATAAAGGTGAAAGGGAAAACGCTGAAGTTTAGCGTGAAGTAAGATGTAAAAAGCACGAAAGCGAATGTTTTCGTGCTTTTTTGTTATTTATTGTTCTTTTCTTTTGCGGTCTCGGAAAAAATGCTTACTTTTGTCTTTTGATAAAAGTAAGTATAGCTAAAGACAAACGGTAAGTTCTACACAATATGTTGGATTCATCTGATTTTATGCCATTGGGAAAGGCAGAGGAATGGAGCTTGGATACGGCGACATGTCATCTTTCGAGATGTGTGGTCGAGGGGAAGTCTTTGCTCAAGAAAAGCCTGCATTCCCAATTTCTGATGGATGAAAAACTACGTACTTGCTTGCGAAAAGAATATGAGACAGGAAAACTTTTGTCGGCTGAAACTCCTTACGTGGTACGCTATTATCAGTTGATAGATACACAGGAGGAATGTGCTATCTTGATGGACTTTGTGGATGGCTTGACCTTGGATGCCTTTATCCTAGCCCAACCCCTTTATTTCTCTGATGAGGCTCGACTCGATGCTTTCATGCGCCAACTATTGGATGCATTGAAAGTCATCCATCATGCTCAGGTGGTACACTTGGACATCAAGCCAACCAACTTGTTGCTGACTTCCGTGAACAGCGACTTGAGAATCATCGACTTTGGGCTCAGCTATATTTCTACTTATCCACATACTTCTGGCTTGACCGTGAACTTCGCTGCCCCAGAGCAGACGGATGGAACGGGAGAGGTGGATTGTCGTACAGACATCTATGCGGTAGGCAAAATCTTGGAATACATTCAAAACAACCAAGGTGATAATGTAAAGACGAATGCTGATAGCTTGGATGGGCAAAAAGAAGAAGCACATCGTCATTTGCCGAAGAAATGGCAATTCGTCATGGAAAAGTGCTTAATGCCAAGAAAAGAAGACAGATGGCAAAACATCGAAGCGATTCTTTCTTTTTGGGACAATGAAAATCAGATTGCGGAAGAGAGACTTCAGCGGAAGGGCTTGTTGAGAAAAACAATATTTGCCGTGGCCGTAGCACTTTTGGTTGTCGTAGGTATCTCTGCTTGGTGTGTTTCACGAAAGCGTGAGGTGACATTCGCTGATGAATATGGTAATCTCTATCAGGTGAAGTCGGAGGATAGTTTGACTTGCCGCTTGATGGGAAGAGGCGATACTTGTACCAATGTTAATCTCTATATTGAACCCCATATCTCGTATGGTGGAAAACGGTATCGAGTGGTGGAAATCGCCGACTATGCTTTCTTGGGTGATCAGAGGTTGCAGACGCTTTGCTTGCCTCATACTCTGCGGCGGATTGGCAGTCGGGCTTTTAGGGAATGCAAACAACTGCTAGTGGCAGATATCCCTGATGAAGTGACGAATATGGATAATATGGCTTTCTGGGGATGCTCAAAGTTGTCGGAAGTTCATGTCTCTAAGGGTTTGACGAGAATTCCATCTTCTTGTTTTAGCAAGACGGGCTTGATGAAAGTTGTTGTTCCAGAGGGTGTTCGTTCGATAGGGTATGATGCCTTTGGTGTTTGTGAACAATTGAAAAGTGTTACCTTGCCGCAATCTTTGAAATCCATCGAGCGTGGTGTCTTCTGGCGATGCTCTTCTTTGGATAGTATCCGTATTCCTAAAAATGTGCATGAAATTGGACAGTTCTGCTTGATGGAATGTAACTCTTTAAAAGATGTGTATGATGAAGCGCAAGAACCGCAAAGAGTGGTGAAACTGTTCGGTAAGGCAACGGCAAGCCATGTTACTTTGCATGTCCCTGCTATATCGCTGGAAGCTTACAAAAATGCCGAATGTTGGAACGAGGTGAAATGTATCGTTCCAACACCCGGCAAATAAAAGGCATGAGCCTTGTGGTTATGATTCCTCAGAGGAATAGGCATTCTTGTCTTCCGGAATGTCTGTAATGAATGACCAACGCACGCCTCCGTGCTTGCCACAAATATAGTCGCATGGTATCATACCCTTGCGGATGAGATGCGTCATGATAAGTGGCTCACATTCCATGAACTGGTCACAGTGGAAAAAGTCACCAGCCTGTAGTTTGCTGTTTTGGGATTCCAAAACCTTGAACTTGTTGCAGCCTTGGTATTCTATCAAGACAACACGGTCGGGCTGCCAGGTGAGCAGCATCTTCTCTCCCTCCTCAAGTGAATAGCTCTTGAGTTTCTTGTTGACAAAGAATTGGCTTGTAGGAATGTCAGCTTTGTCTTTGAGAAAACTTTCCCAATTGTTGTAGCCAACCATGCGTGATAGTAGGTCGAGCGAATGGAGGCTGAAGTTGTTGTTGGTGTGGGTGTATCCCCAAATTCGTTTGAGCGTACTGACGGAAATGGTTTCGCCCGTGAACTCCTTGAGTTGTTCGTATAAGAACATGAAGTCACGTGGTGCTTGCATGGTCTTGCCTGCAACCTTCTCCACAAAGCTAATGAGTCGCTTGATGTCTTCTTGCTTTTGTTCCATGTGATGTCTTATAGAAGTTCTGGGAGTTGGAAGAGTTTGACGCTGTTGCTTCCCTTGATAAGGATATAGTGGTCGTGAGGTTGGTTTGCCTGGATGGCTTCCTTTACCTCTTCTACATTCTTGAACTTGCGGTAATCGCAGTCGATGTTCTCAAACTCATCGCCTACGAGCCATACGTTCTCCAAGCCTGCGGCACGGAGCTGATTCACTACCTTCTCGTGCTCCTCATGACTTACCTCTCCTAACTCACCCATCTGTCCGAGAATCGCCATCTTGTTGGGTACGTCCATCAAACGGAAGTTCTCGATGGCAGCAGCCATGCTGGATGGATTGGCATTATAGGCATCCACTACCAACTTATTGTGTGCTGTCTCTTCCAACTGCGAACGGTTGTTGCTTGGGATGTAGTTCTCCAGGGCATGATCTATCTGCTGTGGCTTCACATCGAAATGAAGACCGATGGTGATGGCGGCAAGCATATTGTCGATATTGTAGGAGCCGATGAGATGGGTCTGAACCTCATGCCAGTCGAAACTCTCGGTGCGCCAGCGGAACTTCAGGAATG
>OBII01000707.1_pt1 | contig 12150 bp, 8 predicted proteins | sample 2433771 | NCBI WGS metagenome assembly OBII01 (sample SAMEA2452127, study PRJEB22498) | human gut metagenome | biome: human feces; feature: human gut; material: feces | place: Australia | collected 2012
GATATTACTAACGGGTGCAAAATTACAAAATAAAATTGAAAGTGGCAAGGTTTTTAATATAAAAAAAGCCGCGGAACTATAGAAGGTGAGATCACCTCGGCAACTACAGTTCCAACGACCAGTCTAGTTTAATTTATTGGTTCCCGCATACTATTTGTATAGTAAATGATAATTATTTTATTACCTATTTCATTGATATTTGTGGGGCATTTATATTTTGAAACGATATGCGCCCCGATACAGATATATGAACTAAACTCTTCTAAGACTTACTATTGATAGGTGAATTCAAACTTCTTAGCCATTCCTTGGTTGAAGTTATCAGCCTTCAGCCAGAAGCATCCCTTTTCACCTTTTTGGGCATTCTTGCGTACATTCCTCAACTTAAAGGTATATGTATAGGTTCTGCCAGTTTCCTGCTGTTCGTTACCTCTTTGAATTACTTCAGCCTTATAGGTAAACCAGCTGCCTGTTTTGCAGTCGTTGTCCGTTTCGGTTTCAGTATCACCTATTTCTACCTTCCAGTCCTTTGGATTGATATCATTGGATGCGATTTTGAAATTCACAGGCAACAGTCCGTCAGGATAATCCTTAGGAATGGTGATGGTGAAATCTCCTTCGCTGTTCAATGTTGCACTTATATTATTGGCATTTTTGAAGTCATAATTAGCCTCACTCACACTATAGAGATGGATGTTTCTGTTGAGTCCATGCTTCTTGTCGATGAGGTGGATGATGCCTTCTCGCCAGGTCTTGTCTATCTTGTCCAGTCTATAGGTGATGGTACCGGTACCGGTCTTTGAAGCTTCGTCATAAGTATAGCTGGTAACCTTTGGGGCAGCTGCAGTTGCGTATGTCAGATTCTGGGTCCATAAAGCCTCGAAATCGGTAGTTTGCTTCTTGTCGGCATCGCTACCCCTATAAGTGAACTGTACCGTCTGCTCAGTATTTTCACCTGTATTTACAGTCTTATAAGTACCTCCGACGATAGCCAGTTCGTAATTTCCATCAGAAACTCCCGGAACAATCTGTTCTACTCTAATCCAAGGGTTATTGACCGGTGCACCTTTTATCGCTTCCTCAGAACTTCCTTTGCCATAGCTTTCGTCCAGTTTGTCTATGATGATTCTGTATTCATAGTTACGCTTGATGGCGTATGGCTTGTTGTTTTTATCCTGAAGGTATATGAAATAGAATTTACCATTATACTTTATAGTAACCTTAGCAGGGTCAGTTGGCAAGTTACTTTCTTCAAAGGCTGCTGTCGGATTGTACATTTGCCCATTGCTGCCTTTCAGTCTCTTAGTGCTTACGGCTGGTGTTATATATGTAGGATTCCATGTCCAATCTTTGCCTCCTGTAGTATCATCGAACTTCAGACTGTCTCGATTGAATGGTGCTATAGTTCCGAATTCTACACCATTGAAAACAGATATTCCGAAATCGCTGCTTTTAAGGTTCGCGTTTGCTTTTTTTGCCGCGTCGCTCCAAACGGCAGAAATCTTCGCTCTATCTCTTATAAGATGGATGATGTAGTCTTTTTGTTTGTCGGTATAGGTAAGATACTCCTTCAGTTGATTAGGGGTGTCTCTTTTGATGTATCCCCAATAGCGAGTCATCACATGTTGCAGTTCTGTATGATTTGTCTCGAAAGTTGTCATAAGCATGTTTTCATGCATTCCTACCCATTTCCATTGAACGTCATGCCCATCTTTATCTTTATCGTTAAGGGAATTATATTGAGCAGTAGCGTTAGCTACTAAGTGGATACGAGAAGTCTTGTTTGGGATTTCTGCCTTGAAATCTCTAAGTTCTGAACTTCCGTCCCCTTTTATGTCACCTCCTGATACAGCGGTACTGTCTTGCTCAGCTTTTTTTTCACTTGTGATCCAGTAATAACCATCATTGTCTCTATAAAATCCTTTGATGGGGTTGAAGTTATCTTTAATATTTCCAAAACCAACAAATTGGCCTTCGTTGTCGAAGCAGAATAGTTTTAAATCATCTTTACTTCTAATACCTTCGTTCATGTAAACAGTACTTCTTGTAGCTGTTTGCTTCTCGAAGCTAGGTATGGCTATATTGAAGTGAGCGGTATAGTAACCATCTTCAGCCTCGTTGCTTGAAGTCTCGTTGTCTACTATACAATCAGTGCAGGCTGTCAACATAAATGTTAACAGCACTGCTATCATACCAATATGTAATCTTATTTGTTTCATATCATTAACCTTCTTTATTCTATACCTTGATCCTCTATTTTCTCGATTTCATCTGGTGTCAAGTCATGTACGCAACGAACATAGGCTCCCTTGTATTTAGCGTTACTTTGTTTTTCAGACTTATCGCCATCGAATGTCCAGTAGGATTCACCTTGTAACAGATCATTAGGAATAGCGTTATTGCCTGATTGTAAACTAATAATTTTTTTAACCTCTTCTTTTGTAGGCAAACGCCAACCGCTTAGATCAAGATCCTCGCCTTTCTTTATCTTAGCCTTTTCTATGTACTGTATCTTAGCCTTTTCTATGTACTGTTCACAGTATTTCTTGGCTTCGTTGTTGCTGCCTATTGATTGCAACCTACTATTGTTGGTTGAGGCAATGATGAAAGCAGGTGATACCGTATTGTCATTTTTATCTGATGGCTTTGCCACGCTATAGGTGTTACTACTCCTTGTCACTGAGTGTTGAATCGTGTATAGGCGTTTATTTTGCCATTGATTCAAAGTACCCGTACTTTCTACATTGAGTGAGTAGATACTAGGGTATTTTTTTACAATGATTTTTTGTTTCTTGTTTGATCCGTTTACACAGAGATTGAAAGTGCAGTATACAACGGTGTTGTGTGCTGGATATCCAGCGCTGATTTTTATGTAGCCGCAATTTCCGTCACCAGTCGTAGTGTTTCGTTGTGATTCTGCACCTCCTGGTTGGTTGATACTGTTATCATTTTCGTGTTTTGTTCCGTTTGAGTCGAACGAATAGTATACGTAATCTTGTATATTACATTGTGCTGATGCCATCCATTTTATACTTTCATCTGTCGGGTCGTTGTCGTCCATTCCTTTCATACTGATTGTGGTAGGATAAACTATCAGATAGTCAGCCTTGTCGCCTTTTACCTCAGTTTCTTCTCCTTGCGTCCATTTCGTAATTTGCCACTTGAGATAACCAAGGTCGTCATCGTAATCAATATCTGTCTTGGTGTCCAGATACTTGATAACGGCATTGACGGTATAGATATAATTGCGCTCCAGCTTCTTTTCGCCTTGCGGATCACGGACAGGGATAATCAGTTTCTTGGTAATGGTTGTATTTGCATCCGTACTTTTTTCGAAAGTAACATCTGCAACAAACTGTGGCATATCATCTTTCCCGTTCCATGTTGTGGAATAGCTGTAAGTTGTTACCTTATAGATATCATTACCCTTTTCGTCTTTCTCTGCTGTAGCCTTATTCTCCTGATTATCTTTTATGATATTGGGAGTAGCAGCTTGACCAGCAAAGATAGCTGTATTGGTATTATAATTGATGAACTTCCACTTTACTTCTTTAATATGGTAATCCTTCACCGTAGAAGAGATGTTCAGCTTGATTTTGGCTGCTGCTCTCACCAGTTCTACCGGAATATTCTGTTCCGGATCCTGGGTGATGGTATACTCACCTTGGCTGCTCATCAGGAATTTCTTGTCGCTTACCATGGTAGCTGGCATCCAGATATCATCATCCTGCTGGGTGCAGGCAAGAAGTTCTGCCAGATTCTTATCCTTGAGATTATCCTTTGCATTGGCTACAGCATAGTAAGGATAAGTTTTATCTACATCAAGATGGAGTCCCGATTTCCAGTTGCCCGAACCCAGTTCCTCTGCTTTGTTCTCTACAGGGGTGTCGAACTGACGGTCTATTCTGCGTTCGCTGGATGTTGGTTCGAACATCTTGAAGTCAAGAGAAGACAGAGTTTTTTCATGAAGATTCTCTTCTTCCTTCACTCTTGTGGTCTGCAGGTCGTTGACCATGGGAGTCATGCTCAGCTGTTGTGCAGCCGAACCGTTTCCCAGTTCGTCTTCAGCTGAGCATCCTGCCATGAGCCATCCTGCCGTAAGAGCCAAGATGCATTTTGCGAATCTTATGTCTATATATAACTTCTTCATGATGAATGTTATTTTCTGTTGTCTTTATAATACTTGTTCAAAGTGAATATCCTTACCGGCGAATTTGCCCTCAGTACATCCTTTATATTTGAAACCTGGATTCAGGACAAACTTATCGTTTGGATATGTCGTCAGGAAAACCTGCGCCTTTACATTATGTGGCTTTGCCAGATCCAGTCTGTTCTTTGGCACGACATAGAAGTAGAGCGTCTTCTTCTCACCACTTTGATTGATGATGAAGTCATCTATACGATAAGTATATCCAATTATATTGTTTCCATTGTTTTTGTCTGTAATGATTGGATCGTAAACGGGTTCTTTTTCTTCATAATTACCTTTCTCATCACATCTCACGAATCCGAACATCGGGTTGTCTGTCTGGAGAATCCAAGGCTTACCTTTGGTATCGATATCCTTGAGCGTAATCTTCGGTCCGCGTTTTGGGAAACCGTAATATACCTTGTAGCCCCAGACAGTCTGGTCTCCGTCAGGGATAACCACGTTTGTTGAGGCATCGATGAAATCGAATGTTCCTCCATCTTGCCATTCCTGAATGGTAGGAGTAACGGTGAGCTTGCCCATCTGTCCGTTGAGGAAATAACCATAAACTACCAGTTCTCTGTTTCTGATGGCATTTCCTTCAGAAGGAATATTGAAGGTCTCGTGCTTCTCGGTTTTTCTACCATCTAATGAATAGTAGATGGTGCCTTTGATGGCTTTGTTGGTCTCACGGAGATAACAGAGATTATGAGATATGATTCCTTTCTTATCAAAAGCATCCAGATATTCTTGGGCAGACTGGTTATTCTTTTTGATGAAACTCTCAGGATTATCCACTTCTTTGATATCCTTGTTCTCTACACCTGCCAGTTTCAGAGCGGTTGATACATAGCCGTTACTGTTTACGTTGTATTTGTTGCTGGTAACAACCTGGTTGTCATCATTTTCTTTGTATTCAGTCTCATCAGGGAAAACATAGCTGGCGGTAGGAATGGTGTTTCCTTCTACCTCTATTTTTGTTACCTTTACCTGACTGGTATTGGCATCATTACCCGATTTGCGGGCAAAGTAAAAATGGAGTTTCGAAACAGCGCGCACCAGGGGAATCCTGATACCTTTGGCTTTGGCTCCTTCTTCTGTATCAGCCACATGGCTGTCTACAGAAATCTGCGTGATGGCGCGGGAGATAGGGAGTCCCTTTTCCTTTGAAACCTCTTTGGTTTCTGCTGTTCCATCGCTATTGATACCGAAAGGTGAGGTAAAGCTGACTTCTTTCAGATCTTTGCGGGTAACAGAACGGAGGTCTTTGCCTTTCATCTGGTCCAGCATGTTGATGCTCTCAGAGTTTGCCAAGATGTAAAGGTCGATGTTCTTTACTTCTTCACCGCCAATCTTTCTCAGAAATCGGAGGTTCAGAGTATAGTTACCGTTCTTCACTTCGCTCAGCGTTTCTGCTTTATAGGAGATAGGAGTGGCTTCATCGCCGGTATTTGATTTGAACACCCACACCTTGATGTTGTGGATGTCGCTCTCCTGAGTAGGATTCGCATCAGTTTCATTATCAGCAAGAACCTTTCCGCTAGTTTCTCCGGCTCTGGTACTGTTTCCGGTGCCGGTTGAGAAGCTGAGGCTCAGATAGGCATTGTCGCCTAGCGCAGTTTCTGTATTTTCGTTCTCTGAACAGGATGCCATTGCGCCTACCATGAGCAAGGCAGCGAGTGCCATACACACTGGGCGTGTCATCTTGGTCAGAGTAGATTGATAGCGTTTCATGTTTTCTTTCTTTTACTTATACTTCTTTCTTTTCTTATTTTCCCAGGTCGGCATTCTGAAGATTCAGAACCCAGTTGTTTACCTTGATTCTTGCATCCATGCTGTAGGTAGAACTTGGAGCTGGCACGTAGAATACCAGGGTGTAATGGTCCTGGCGGTCCAGATACTGCTGGTCGCTCCAGTCTTTGCCGTAGCGGTCGCTGGCACAGAGTGAGAGAAACCAAGGCAGGGAGTGGTTGAAGATGACTTTGTTGATGCGCTTGTCGGTGATGACGATGCGCTTGTCATCATATTGGCTGGATCCGTCGGCAGCGCGACTCTTGTTGTCATCTTTGGTTTCGAACATACGAGATGATGACAGGTCGTAAACCAGCGCCTTTTCTACGTCTTCGCCTTCTATCTCGGTCTTGCCGCTGTGGTTTTCAACCAGTTTCTTCTCATAAGGAAGATAGGTGATTGCCTTTGGCTTTACCTTGTCGCCCTTATAGTCGAGTAGGGCTGCAGAACCTTTGATTTCTACATCGAAGTTTTCGGCTGTGAATCCTTCCTGGTCGGGTTCGAATGGAAGCATCACCACTCGGTATGTTTTGGTACACTTCATCAGACTTAATTTTCCCTGCACATCGTTTTCTCCATCAAAGTTGAGGGAGTCCTGTGCGGTATAGAGTGCGGTGAAGTGCTTGTCGTTTACGGATTCTTTTTCGTTTTTTTTGCCCATTTCCTCTTGCAGGTCGTTGATGGTAGAGATACCTGGGGTAAGTTTAGTAAAGCTAAACTCGGTCTCATCATCACCTTCGGCTCTTGTTCCCGTTGCGGCAGGCTGCTTGTCACGAGCCAGGCAGACGAAGGTATACTTGCCTGCCTGCAGGTCTGTGATTTCCATCTTATGACCTGTTTCAAACTTGTCAGCCGACTCGGTATAGTTATCTACGAACTTACCGTTCTTGTCGAATACATAAACGTTGAGGTTCTTCACCTCGGCAGAGAAAGCATCTGCCTCCTTCACATTGTAAGTATAGTCGAATTTGAGCGACAACTTAGCTGTAGGGCAGCCCGTGACATCATCTTTCATGCAGGACGAAAGAGAAGTGAGTGCGATGGCTGAGATGCAAACCAGCTTGCAACATTTGTTGTTGAGGAAATGTGCCATATTTTTTATCTTTTATTATCTTTTACTTTTACTTATTTTATATAGAGAGTGCCGTAGGTAGCGAATATCTTTGCTTTATCAGCTCTCTGTTTCGTTGCCTTCGGCATCGTTATTTTCTAAGGATGAAAAGTGCCAGTCTTTCGGGTTGGGGTATGACGGCACGTCTTTGTATCTCCCGCCTTTTATACATGGGCGGCAATGTTAGTTATCTTTTAAGAATGTTTTCGTTCTTTTCAGAACGAACGTTTGATTGATAAACTCTCGGAGGAGGATTGCTCCCCCGAGAGTATTGGTATATATATGAGTATTTATATTTTATCTGTCTGGTATGACGGAATATTACTTAAAGTCAACGTCCTGTGTATTGAGAACCCAAGGGTTAACAGAAATAGTAACATCAAGATAGAACAAACCTTCCTTGTCTGGTGTGCCATTAGGAACCTGTGCACCAACGTTGAAGATATTGTTTACTTTCAAGCGATAGATGCTATTACGCTGGATAGCATTCTCGTAAGTGAGGTACTGATCCTTGATAGCCTTCTTGTAGTATGTCTTACCGCAGTTGAAGACTTCAATCTGGTATGTCTTACGGAAGTTATCCAATTTGCTTTCTACAGTTGGATCACCCTCTGCAGTTGGTGCAGTCTTAGCTGCTTTCAGCTCCTTCTTCATATCTTCTGCAGTCTTACCACCGAAGAGTCCCGCTACATCATTGTAAGCTTTATAGATGTCAGCGAAGCTCTTGTAGATAACGTTGTTGTAACGGTAGAATGTACCATCTTCTGGGAAGTCTGCGTCAGTCATATCCTTGAGCTTTACAGTATATTCGAAGTACATTGAAGTTGCTGCTTTATCATTGTTGTTCTCAAATACATAATCCTTATGAGTATTAGGGGCAGTTGCTGCAGTGAAGTAGTCTCCGTTCTCAAGCAAAGTAGCTGTACCGAACTCTCTTGTTGGCTGATAATATGAGATGTCTGAAGGAATGTTCAGAGTTGTTCCAGTCCAGTGCTGCATGATATAGCTCTTGTTAGACAAGTTAGAGATTGCGTAGCCAGTCATCTTAATAGACTCTACTTTCTTAACAGCATCTTCCATAGCCTTTTTCTCTGCAGGTGTTGCATCTGTCTTTGAGTATGCTACAATCTTAGTAGCATTAGATGTTGGCTCATCAATACGAGCTGTCAAACGCTCAATCTTGATAGGGCTTACAGCGTTGTCGTATTTAATCTGTGCAGCACTAGTCTCCTTCTTGTTGTCATCCGTAAATACTACAGTATAGCCATTGCCTTTAACATCTCCATCGTTCTGGTTGAACATTGCGAAATTATTGTTTGTATCGTATGGCTGAGCAAACTTATTTGTTGCAGTGAAGATATTCGCCCATGGCTTATTATCTTTATCTGTAGCGTTAGCCAGGAAGTATACATTATATGTTGCACCTGCAACTACACTTTCTACTTCAATCTTAATCTGGGTAGAACCATCATTACCCTGAGTTGGCTTACCTGCTTTCCATTCTGATTCTGTGATTTCCTTTTTGAAAACAACATTACCTTTAGCATCTACCAAGTAGATTGTACCGCTTGTTACATCTGACTCTTCTGGTGTTGCATTGAAATCATTTTTTAATGCAGTTCTGGTACCATCTGACTTTGGAGTCTGTACATTCAAAGTCATGTAGAAACCATCTACCTTTTCTTGACCAGCGTTGCCAGCCAAATCATCATTACTGCTGCAGCTAGTGAAAGACAAAGCTGCGGCTGAAACCAAGCTCATTACGAGCAAATTCATTTTTTTCATAATCTTTTTACTTAATACAAAAAAAGTTATACAATATATTTAATTAATTCTTATTCTCAAAATTAAGTTTCGCACATATTGGCACAATCCGCTGAAAACAGATCGTATTTAACATCATCTTTTATCTTATACTTATATAAATAGAAAGTAAATAGTTACTTTAAAGCGCCTGGTTTACCTTATCCAGGTTTTCCTGCGCCTCCTTCAAACCGCCGGCAACAGCTTTCTCGAAGTATTGCTTGGCTGTCTGATAATCTTCCTTCATGGCAGCCAGACAACCGCGGGCATTGTTTGCCTCGGCGCTGTCGCCTGCTTTCAGGAGATATTTCTCTGCACTCACCTTGTCGCCACGTTCGATGGCTGCTGAGGCTGCATTGAGATTGGCAAGCTTATCTTCAGGGAACATTCTTACAGCTATGTCGAAAACATTGTTGAATTCGTCGCTACCCTTAGGATAAGTCTGGGCTACCAGATACATCTCCTGGAGAGAGAGCTTCTGAGGACGGGTCTTGATAACCTCTCTAGCCTTTTCTACATTGAATGCCTGAACATCATATTCTATCGTATAGTCGGTACGGCGAAGTGAAGGCCATACATTCTGCAGGAGATAGTGATAAGCCTGAGGAGCCTTCTTGAGCAATGCTTTCTCTTTGGCATCTGGCTGCATGTTGCTGTTGATAATCTCAAGTGCAGCTTCCTTCTGCGGAATATCGTTCTCATTTACATACTTGATGGTTCCAGCCCAGTCCTCTGCAGTAGCTGTTGTCGCAAACAGTTTTGAAGAAATTGGATAGGTCTTCAGAATATGCTGCAAAAGCGCCTGTGTACGGTTAAGCGACAACTTGTTGTTGTTGGCATATCCGCCATCTGGTGATGCATAGCCGTGGAGGGTTATCTTGGTGATGGTAACATCCGAATCGTTCTTTACAAGGTCGAGAGTCTTGCGGATATTATCCAGTTCGCTGGCATTTTTGCCCAAATCGTATAGTATATCCCACTTGTTCACCTTGAAGTTCAAACGGGCAGAACCATTCTCCTTTCTTGCCTTTACGGCTTCTGCCTTAGGCTGTACATAAGCGTTGAAGAGATTCTTCGGAGTAGCGAATGCACGTCCTTCCGGATTCAGAATACCTTTGTCGAGAAGTTGCTGGTTGCAGCCACAGGCATCATTGCTGATGGCGAAGTTTGAGTTCTTCATCCAGTCGCTGAATGGAGCGGCGTATTCATAATGAAGCGTCTGTGCTGTCTTGTTCTTACGGAGTGCCACGATGAGTGGATTTGCCGTAGCTGTTTTCTGGTTACGCTGATAATAGATATATCTCTTTTTACCCATCACCTCAACGCTCGGCATGAAGAGTGTATCCTTTTCGTTGAGAATCATAGGGGTATAGATGAGACCATTGTTGCTGGCAAGCTGAATTTGGTCGAGATTCAAGTCCATAGCCACTTTCACTTGGTTGCCAACCTTTCTGATTGCCTTATTCTGGATTTTCAGATTCTTGTAAGCCTGCTGGGTATTATCGGCTGATATAGGAAGAGCGATAAGCAAGGCTCCGAACATACTACCTATTATATTATATGTATTCATGACAGATTCTTTTTAAAAAACATACACTAAGTTGAGGGCAGCTTTCGTCGGGCCCACATAGTTGTGTGCCTTGTCATCTTCAAGTTTATCTCCGCATTGTGCACAGTTAAACTTATCTGCCTTAGAGTAGATATAGCCTACGCCAAGTTCAGCTTCCAAATTCCAATGTTTCGAGAGAGCCCAAGCGTAGCCGTAAGCTACACCTGCACCGATAAACCATCCTTCATACCGATAGTCTTTCAGCTTAGAGAAATCAGTGCCCAGGAACTTGAAGTCAAGATCCATGCCACCGATGTTGTGAGATCCACCCAAGGCATGGAAGCCGATGAATGAACCCATCATTTTGTTACAGAACCAGTATCTGGCCTCTGGCTGAACGAGCCAGTGTTTCCATTTCTTGTTCTTTGAAAACGTCCAAGGATTGTAGTTTCCGGATACGTCAAGTGTCCATTTTGGGGAAAGACCGAATTCAACACCCAAGTTCATGGTTGTTGTTGCATCATACAGCAAGTTGGTCTTTACCGCTGCTTTCTGCGCTAGTGCGGGACAGATAAAACTGCCGAGTGTCACTAACGCAATTAAAATCCTTTTCTTCATACCTCAATTAATCTTTTCTTTATTAAAAAATACATTGAATGATTTAGAATCACCTTTTACTTACTTATACTCTTTTAAAATGATTACCAATACCTGAATCTACTGAGAACTCTTGTTTCCTGAAGTCTGATTTCCACTGTTTCTTTTTTACTTCCAGTTTACTTTCAACTTACTTTTTAGCTCATCTGTATCTCAAATTTTTGGATTATGTCTGCAAAAGTATAGTGAATATTTAAGACGACCAAACTTTTCTGCACTGAAAAATACTGAAAAATACCCATATTTAACAAAATAGTACGCTGATTTATGCTTAAAATCGTTAAAGTTGCACGATTTTCTGATATTTGTACAAGTTTTTCTGATATAATTTGTATTTTTGCAGCCGAAATCAATAATTCCCTTAAAAATGGCAATTTCCTAGAAAAAGAGCCGTTTGACTTACGAAAGTATAAGTAAGATTTAAGAAAATAACCAAAACGAAATGAAACTGAAGAGTGACATTGTAAACCTGATTGTGAGGGTAGAGCATCATTTATGCCCTCAATATTGTGGTGTGGTAGACCGCCGACGCATTATCGCCTTTCTACTTCTGACGATAAGCGAGCTGATTATCATACCTTATCATATTATGCTCTTTTTGCTGGTGAAAGAACCTTATGGTTTAAGCCTCTGTGGCTTGCATACATTCGCGTTCTGCCTCCTGCAGTTCCTGATTTGGAAACGGAAGATTGCTTTCGTGAAAGGTATTTCTTCTCTTTATCTTCTGATGTTCGCCAAACTGGCTCTTGATAGCGTATTTTGTATCAATTTCGGTTTGGCTAATGATAACTTGAGTGTTATCTGCAACCTGTTTGTCGTCTTTATCCTGGCTATTACAGCGTTGAGCCAAACCTTGTATAAGACTTGCACCATCATCACGGCAGGTATGATACCGCTATTGCTGATATACCTGTTCACCACTCCGCTTATGCCAGCACTGTTCAGTATGAAGGCTGTTTTCCTGGGTTTCATGATGCTGGTTTATGTGGCTGTATATAATATGAGAATTGTAACCAAGGGGTTGCGCCAGCCGAAACGGATGGCTCGGGT
>OBII01000714.1_pt1 | contig 12106 bp, 7 predicted proteins | sample 2433771 | NCBI WGS metagenome assembly OBII01 (sample SAMEA2452127, study PRJEB22498) | human gut metagenome | biome: human feces; feature: human gut; material: feces | place: Australia | collected 2012
TCACCTGGTTTAAGCGAGATGCCGAAATCCACTGGTATCATCCTGACCAGCAGGAAGAAATCATCCGATTTATCAATGAAGAGATATAGAAATAATCGCCCGATAGCATATTCTTTGATGCTGTCGGGCGATTTTCATATCATAAAATCCTACATCTCCACCTGATTTACAATCTCACCATCAAACATATTGATGATTCTATCGGCATAATTGGCATCATGCAGCGAGTGAGTTACCATTACGATGGTGGTGCCCTCCTTGTGCAGTTCAGAAAGCAGTTCCATCACCTCCTTGCCATTCTTGGAATCCAGGTTTCCCGTAGGCTCATCGGCAAGAATCAGCTTAGGATGCGGAAGGATGGCACGGGCGATAGCGGTGCGCTGCTGCTGACCGCCCGAAAGCTGCGATGGGAAATGCTTGGCACGATGGGATATCGCCACACGCTCCATCACATCCTCTGCACGCTTACGGCGCTCCTTGCCCGATACTCCCATATACAGAAGTGGCAACTCGATATTCTCCACCACATTCAACTCATCAATCAGGTTGAAACTCTGGAACACAAAACCTATCATACCCCTTCTTATCAAGGTGCGCTCACTCTCCTTCAGCGTGCTCACATCCTTGCCGTCGAGCAGATAGCTGCCGCTTGTAGGATTATTCAGCAAACCTATTATATTAAGTAATGTGGATTTGCCACATCCCGAAGGTCCCATGATGGCAACAAATTCACCTTCCTTCACCTCCAGACTGATATTACGCAAAGCCCAGGTCTCCACTTCCTCTGTCTGAAATACTTTCTTGATATTATTTAATTGAATCATAATCTTTATCGTTTCTTTAAATTCGTATTATACTTTTATATTTTTATACATTCAAATTACACATTTTATTCCTTAGCCAGAATCTCCGAAGGATCCACCTTCATGATCTTGCGTACCTGACAGGCAATGATAGCTGCAATGAAGCCAATGACTATCACAACACTCAAACTAATAGGAAAGGCAGGATTGATTTCTACCATTTCGAACATCTGACTAAGAACGATATGAAACAGCAACATGGCTACCACCGCAAATACCATGGCGATAAGCGTAATCACCAGATAGGTTCTTCCGAAGAGTTTGGCAATATCCTTTGTCAGGGCACCATTCACCTTGCGGATAGCCACTTCCTTCTTGCGGGTCTGCGTATCCAGCATCACCGTACTGAAGATGCTTATCAGGCAGATAGCCAGACTCACAATAGCCAGGATCCATGCTATATTTTGCAGTATTTCCAATGCTGACATTTCTATCACCATATAGTCACGCAGATTGGATAACATCGGTTTTACCACTGCAGGCTCCAATTTCTGTATTATTCTATCTACAGCAATCTGCATCTCCTTATATTCACCTGGCTTTGCCACAAGAATATAATGCTTGGCATCATAAGCTTCTTTGGGGTCTATGACTATGAATGAGTATATATCATATTTCATACTTCCCTGATAAGGTATCGACTGGAACGTTCCGGCTATCTGATACGAATCCATCTCATCTACGGTCAATATATCATTAGGAGCAACATGATGCTGGCGCATCTGCTTATACAACTCCTCATTTACCAGGATGCATTTCTTCCGGTTTGCCTTCGGCTTCCAATTCACCTTGATCTTGAAGAAATCGAGATAGGAGGTATCTGATGTAATCCTAAAGCAATAATCCGTCACATTCCTATAGCTAGTATAAGGATCACCTTGCCAAGCCGCCTTGCTGAACTCCTCGTTCTCTGCCAGCTCGTTAACTTGCCAAAATCCCCAGCTATAAGGAATCCATCGTTCCACCTGCGGTAAATGGATGAGCTTGTCTCTAAGGCGCTGCCCATTTTCTGCCGCATTTGTCTGCATATACAGACTCTGCTTGTATGCACGCTCGTCATCAGGTATATGATTGAAATCAGCCATCTTGCCTACCCAGCACAGGAGGCAGAAAGTAACACCCAGGAAGAACATGCTGATCATCACCTGCACACCCAGCATCGTATTGCGGAACCAATGGTTATGGCTTCTTCTCATTCCTGATTCGAGTGCTTGCGTACGCTTGCAAATGCGACTCAGCACAATCCAGATGATGGCGAGACATAGCATCATAACCACCAGCCCGATCACCAGACTATAGAGATACAGATGACTGATGGTTCCTAACTCGGAGGTGATTTCTGCAAACTGAGGCCTTGCCAGATAATCACAAATCCAGGATCCCATCAATACTGCCACCAAATAAGCCACCAGCACGATCACCAACACCTCGGTAGCAAACATGGAGAAGAGTTGGAGGCGTGTGGCACCATTGGTAATTCGAAGCGAGATTTCACGTCTGCGCATCCAGAACAGCTGCGTCTGCATCCTCAGAAAACCGATGATGGCAGCCAGCAGGATCAACGAGCCTATCAGATAAGTGATGGAACGAGCAATAGCAACGCTTGAATACTCTTTGCTCAACCGATCTTTCAGCTTTTCTGTTTTTACCTTCAACCCCAATGGTTTCAACCTGCCGTTCACCTCTGCTTTCAACTGTTGTGGCGTGCATCCCTCTTTCAACACCACATACAAATTCCCAGCATTAAATTGTTCAGAATCCATATCTTCCAACTCACATGGTGAGTAAAAGAGAGCAGAACTGCTCATGTCTAGCTCAGTCAATGATAAGTCTTGATAGACATCCACCAATCTCAACTGATAATTCCCATAACTTTTACTCAAACGAATGCTTGCACCCACGGGATTCTTGTCACCAAAGATTTGCTTTGCCTGCTTTTCGTTGATAATGGCATCATGAGGACCCAGCACCTTAATCTTTTCGCCCGTAATGGCAGAACGGATACCTACAAAGTTGGGGTAATTTCGATCAAGGGGAACTGCATCCAACTGCATCTTGCGTCTTGTCTTGCCGTTTAGTGTAAACTCAGCCCAGCCGCCTGTAAGCATACCATTAGAAGCATAAGGTCCCTGCTCTATGCAACGAGGTCCTCCATTCGCCTTCACCGCCCTTACGATATCACCATTGATATGAATTGAATTATCCGATTGACGTTTTTGGATGGAATCGAATCGGAGGTTATAAACTCTATCATAATAAGGTTCATGGTTAATGGAAGCCATGCGGAAATTCAGCAGAAACGAATGCACCGTGGCAAGCGTCACCATACCGATGGCAAGCGACAGGATGTTGCCCAGAGTCTGCACCTTGTACTTGAGAATGTTGCGCAGGGCAACCTTCAGGTTGTGTAATAACATGTTCATATTTACAAGTCTTTATATAATTATTTACGTGAAAGATTGAATTTTATTATCTATGAGAGATTTTGTTTTTTATTATTTCAGATAAAAATCTATCTCAAATCTATCTCTTTTTCGCTGGCAATTTTGGTATATCCGCTTACGATAACCTTGTCGCCCGGCTTCAATCCGGAAGTAATTTCGAATTGCTGCGGATTCTGTCTGCCAACATTGATATTCACCCGCTGCGCCTTCTTGCCATCGTCAGATACCCGGAATATCCAATATCCGTTGGTCGTTTGGAAGAAATCACCATTCGGAATCACCAAGGCTTGTTCCGGCTTGCCCAATTCCAACAGCACCCGATAACTCTTGCCCAAACGGATATTGGCGGGAGTCTTGCCACTGAAAGTTAATTCGCAGACAAACTGATGATCTTTCACCTCAGGAATCACCCGCGATATGCGAAGCGGAAACTGATGACCGTCATACTCAATATGGGCAGGAAGTCCGGCGATAACGCGGTCGATGTAATACTCAGCCAGCGAAATCTGCAATTTAAACTGGCTCATCACCTTGATCTGTCCGATGCTCGCCCCGGACGAAACCTGCTGACCTTGGGTTACCCCCAAATAACTCAGTTGTCCGCTTACGGGAGCCCGAACCACCAACTGCTGGGTACGGCCCTTCATTCTCAATAATTTCTTGTTGGCTTCCATCCGGTTGGCAGCAATCATCTCGCGCTTCAATCGGGTAGATACGGAATCATGCTTCAGGTTTTGCATCTGCAAGAGCACCTTCTGCCGCTGATATTCGTAATCTTCCTCAGCCACTTCCAGTTCCGCCTTACTCTTGATGCCCATGCGATATTCCTCTCGGCTCTGCTTGAGCGATTTCTTCAAGCTCGCCATCTGATGTTGGGCATCCAAGGCTTGCTGGCGCAGGTTGATGGTCTTCTGCGTCATCTCAATTTCCTGTTCCTGACAGTTGCGAAGCTTGCTGCTCCATGCATCCTGCTCATCATCGATAGAATGATAGAGTTCCGGATTCTGAAGCACCAGGATGGTATCGCCCTGCTGCAGCATGGCTCCTTCTTCTGCCACCACCCGCTCCACGAATCCATTCTCCATCGCATTCACCTGGATGGTCTTGTAGGGATGTACCAGTCCTTCTACATCTACATACTCCCAGAAAGGAGCCTTCTTTACTTCGGCTATTACTACGCTATCCGGATCCACCCTTCGGGTTCCCGAAGTAACGATCAGGAAAAGGGCATAGACCAGGATGGCAATGCCTGCTGCACCCGACAGGATAGGATATCGGTAGCGGATATACCACGGTTTCGGTTGTTTCTTTATATCCATATTATTCTGCTGTTATTCATTATTCTATAAGAAGATGATTCTATAGGAAATTTATTCTATAGGAAGTTCTTCCTTCAATTCTTTATTGTGCTCGAAATCAAAACCCGTCATGCTTCGGAGCGTATAGTAAAGACTCCAATAGGTCTGCATGGTCGAGATGTAATTACGCCGGGCTGCATCTTTCTCGCTGATGGCTGCATTCAGGTCGAGTATCGAGTTGCGACCCATGATGTAGAGTCGGCGCGCCACCACATGTCGCTTCTCGGCACGCTGGTCGGTAAGCGATGCCACATGCACCTTTCGGGCTTGCATATTAAACTGCAATACCAGTTTTTCTACGTTCTGGTAGAAATCCCGCATGCCTTGCTCCACCTGCGTCTGGGTAAGCGCCAACTGCGATTTGGCTTCTCTTATCCTACCCTTTCCCCGTCCCCAATCCAATATCGGAAGGGCGATGGTGATTCTTGCCGATTGCTGACTCATCGGACTGCGATAGGCGGCACCGATGTCGGCTCCCGTCTGCGAGAGTCCAAACTGCATATAGAGTTCCGCCTTCAATCCTGCATTGGCCCGAGCCTGCGCCAACCGGCTTTCGCTCTCCTTCTGGATACGACGGTAATAATCGGGATCCGGACTATTCAACAAAGCCCAATCTATCGCCCGTTGCAAAGGAACCTCAAAAGCAGGCACCTCTTCCGGCATCACCAGACAGATGTCCTGCGATTGTTCCAACCCCAGAAATGAACGGATGGTCTGCATCTTCTCTCGCAGTGCCACCTGAGCATCCATCACATTGGTCTCCTCGTTCAAACGGTTGATTTCCAGCTGTAGCATCTCGTTTTCCGAAATTGTTCCGTTCTCATATCGCCCCTTCGCCATCTGATAAAGCGTATCAGCAGAAGCAAAGTTCTGTTTTGCCATCTCCCATTCTGCTTGCGCCGAAGCCAGACCGAAGAAATGCTCACAGGCTTTTGCTGAAACAATCTCCAACGTTTCGGCATATCGCTTTTTGGATTCCCGGAACCGGATAGGTTCTATCCGGCGATCCCATTTCAGCGAGTTATAGCCAAAAAGACTCTGCTCGTACCCCACGATAAAGGGTTGACTACTATAGGCTGTTATCTTGTTGTGCAACTCATCCAAGCGGTTGAGCGAACTCTTCACAAAAAGACTACCACCCGTCAGGGAGATATTCTGGTTGATTTTCAGAGTAAGGTCGGCACTCAACTGATCTTGCTTCAGAAAGAGAGCCGTACCATCCGACTGGGTTATCTTGTTCACCTCCTTATTAATATAAGGTGAAGATGAGAGGGAAAGCGAAGGCAGATAGTTGGCCTGATGATACCGATAAGCCCAGTAAGCAGACAGAAAGGTATTGCGGGCACTCTGCACCGATGGCGACTGCCGCTGCGCCATCGCAATGGTAGCTGCCAAGTCGAGCTGCAGCGTGTCGGCTTGAACATTCAGGGCTGCAAGCGCCCATACTATGAATAGGTAATTCTTTATCTTCATAATGATTTCTTTTGCAAAAACCAACACAAAAGCTATGCCACAAAGATAAAGATGTGATTATCAAGAAGATAAGAAATTCCGGATATAAAAAAAGCGTGCGAAACCGCACGAAATGTGTGCGATTTCGCACGGTGCGCACATCCTCAATATGATAGCATCCGTCTCTATCAGGCAGGAAGCACCACGCTAAAGATGGTTTTCTCGCCTGGTTTCGAAGAGGCGGTGATGGTTCCACCATGCAGGGTTACTATCTGCTTGCAGATACTCAACCCGATGCCCGAACCGTTCGTCTTGGTAGTAAAGAACGGCACAAAAATACGCTCCATCACCTCCGGAAGGATTCCCTTACCATTATCAGTAATGGAAATGATGAAATCGCGCTTGTTGCTCGAAAGATGAGTGGTAAGACGGACATAAGGAGCCTGACTTTGAGCAGATTCAGCCTCATCGAAAAGACCTGCCGCCTCCTCCTTCATCCGAATCTCCACAGCTTCCTGCGCATTCTTCAGCAGATTAATCAGTACCTGTTCTATCTGCGAACGATCCATCAGCAACCTCTGGTCTTCGTTTTCTATCTCATAATGGAATATCGAATCCGGATAAAGATGCTGCAAATCAGCCACCAGATCACCAATCCTTACATCCTCAAACTGAGGTTTCGATATGCGTTGCAACTTTCGATAGTTCTCCACAAACTGCAGCAAGCCATTGCTCCTTCGATTGATGGCTTGCAATGCCATCAGCAGATCATCATGCTCCAGCGTATCCTGCTCCACCCCTTCACATAGTGTATCAGCCAAAGAGATGATAGGAGTCAGCGAGTTCATGATTTCGTGGGTCAATACCCTCACCAGCTGCTGCTGCGCATCCGTCTCATTCTTCTGAATCACCGGTTGTACATTCTGCAAGGTATAGAGGCGATAGGCAAAGCCTTTATTAAAAAAGTTGACCACGCTCAATACAAAGTCAGCCTTCCCCGCATGCTGATTTCCGGCATCCAAAGCATTCTTACCAGCAGCCCTCTCGTTGGTCTTGGTCTCCAATTGTACCAGTTTCTGCAATCCTGGCTTCAGCTGCATCATCATTTCCGGCAGCGTCTCATCCAGCACCTGCAAGTCGTGCAAGTGATGAATCGAAAAACCACAGAGTCCCTCCACGGAAGCCCGATTCATCCAATGCACCTTTCCCTGTTCATCCGCCACAATGAGAAAGGCATTGATGGTATCGAGCATCGTTCCGAAATACTGGTATTTCGCTTCCTGCAGCAAAGTGGTTTCCCGAAATTCATTCACCACTTCATTAATCTGCTCTGCAAGATTCCGCTCTTCTCCCCTCAGATGATCCAATGAATACTGAAGCGAGAAGTCACGGGTGCGGATAGCCTCAATCAGTTGGCGCATCCGCTCATTGCTCTTATGATTGAATAAGTTATTGACGATTGACATAGTTTCAAAAAATTCCGAAGCTTTAAACCCCGAGCTTATCGATTTTTCTGTAAAGGGCGAAACGGGTAATACCCAGCAACTCTGCGGCCTGTGTAAGATTTCCATTGCTCAAGGAGATGGCACGCTTGATGGCTTCACGTTCCAAAGTCTGAAGATTGAGCGAATCAACCTTTATGGAACCTGATGAAGAACTTGATGAAGAAGCCCCCAATGCCACCACAGAATCCTCCAATCTGATATCCTCGGCAGCCAGTTCCGTCTTATCCCCCAACACAATCGCCCTCTCAATGCAATGCTGCAGCTCTCTTACATTACCCGGCCAGGTATGTTTCAACAGCTTCTGTTTGGCAGATGCACTCAGCACCACATCGCCTACACTATATTTTCCCGAAAAAATCTTTAGAAAATATTCTGCCAGCAGAACGATATCCTCTCCACGCTCACGCAGCGGCGGAAGATGCAACTCGATGGTATTCAGTCGATAGAAGAGATCCTGTCGGAATGTTCCCTCGCCCACCTTCTCACGCAAATTAGCATTCGTAGCCGCCAGAATTCTCACATTCACATGGCTCACCTTGTTGGAACCAATGCGCTGAGTTTCACGCTTCTCTATCACCGTCAGGAGTTTCTGCTGCATCGGCAGGTTCAGATTTCCAATCTCATCCAGAAAGAGAGTACCGCCATCCGCCGTCTCAATTCGTCCTTCCTTCGCATTCCTGGCATCCGTAAACGCCCCCTTCTCGTATCCGAAAAATTCGCTTTCGAAAAGATTCTCAGGGATGCAACCCAGGTCGATATTCACAAACGGCTTTCTTGCCCTGTCTGAAAGCAGATGCAAGACATGCGCCACCACATCCTTTCCCGTACCATTTTCTCCAGTAATCAATACGTTGGCATCCGTAGCCGCCACACGCATCATCTGCGCTTTCATTTCCTGCATGGCAGGGCATTCGCCAATCATTCTCGCAAACACATCTTGAGAAGATACAACAGACTTGGAATCAGAACATTGATTCATATTCAGATTCTGATACATATTCTGCTCCGATTCCTTTTCCTGCGAATCCGAAGAATCCAGATTCCTTTCCCTGCTCAATTCCACGGCACTCTTCACCGTATCGAGCAGTTTATTCCTATCCCATGGTTTCGGAATAAAGTCGATGGCACCCGCCTTGATGGCCCTCACCGCCTTCTCCGTATCCACGTAAGCCGTGATAAACAGCACCACGCTCTTAGGGTTATGCGCCAGAATCTTCTTCAGCCATTCATACCCCTCTTCGCCACTGATGGCATCCCGATGGAAGTTCATATCGAGCATGATGACATCAGGCCTGAACGAATCCATCATTCCGATGATTCGTTCAGGCGTATTGATAACTCTGATACCCTCCACGTATGGCTTCAAAAGCATATTGAGCGACAAGAGAACATCCTCATTGTCATCCACTATCAGTATCTTTCCTTTTTTCTCCATTGCCATCATTTTTAATTATTTTGCCCACAAAGTTACTGCAAAAAAACGAGATAGCTTCGAAAATCCCATCATTTCTTCCAAAATTCTAAACAAAAACGGTCTCCCAACCGCTATATCCCGATATTTCAAAGAAAAAGCGATGATTTTTCCGAAAATATTTGGTGATTTCAAAATTTCGTTTTATCTTTGCACCCTAGTTATCAAGAAATCTCGGGGTTGACTGGATTTGACGGCGAGATGAAATGGTACGTAAGCATGCGGAGGCTCGTTGGCTACCTCCTAAATCCTAGTGAACAAAAAATTAATTGGCGAAAATAACTACGCTCTCGCTGCTTAATCGAAGTACAGTAGATTAGCTTTATTCCGGCACAAGGTGCTGGAACGGGACATCGCTCAACGGATGTAGTTCCGAATCTTGTTGATCAAGCGGTGCAGGCAAATCGGAAATAGTTCATGTACGCCTCGTTGCATGAATGAAATTTTAGAGGATAAGGGTATGATTGGTGGTCCAGGTCTTGTCATACCTCGAAAATTGAAGGCTGGAATAAGCATGTAGAAAGCGTATGGTTTCCTTGTGCGGACGAGGGTTCGATTCCCTCCAGCTCCACCCTACCATTAGAGAAGTCGCTGATTTTCAGCGGCTTCTTTTGTTTTAATCAGCACTCCTATGGGCATGGCAAACGAAACAAGCCGCTTTACGCATCGTCAGTACTATCATGGCGACCTATCAGTAACGTCTTTGCGCCTTGTAAGTACTATCATTGTTGCATCGGTTTTACGTAAGAAGTCTTCGGAGTAACCTTTACTTGTTGCCGGAAGAATTAATGCAATAAGCCGGAGAAGCCTATACTTTCAGCCGCACAACAGCTGTTGGGCGCTTGCATAACAGCTGATATGCGCTCGCCCGACACCTGTTATGCAAGCGCATATCAGCTGGTGGGCGATGAATTGTTGGATATAAGTTCTGTGTATGTATATGAACGAGCTGAATCCTTGGTTTTTAACACAGATAATTGCGATTATTAACAGTGCCTACTCCGCCCCCATGCGGTAATTCTTTGGCGACAAACCAGTATGCTTCTTGAAGAAGGTGCCGAAGGATGAGGCATTCGGGAAGCTGAGATCACTGGCTATCTGCTGAATCGTCTTGTCCGTATTCTTCATCAGATAAATGCTGCGACGGATAATCGCCTTGAAAATCAACTGCTGAACCGTCTTGCCACATACCGACTTCACTATCACCGAAAGATACTTCGGAGTGAGACAAAGCTGGTCGGCATAAAAAGCTACCGTACGCTCACGCATGAAGTTCTCCTCTATCAGCTTCACCAACATCTCGAAAGTCTCTATCTTACGTCGCATCTCCTTACCTTCCTTCTGGAACGAAGCAGAAAAAATGCTGCAAAGACGATAGGTTACCGCCATCAGAAGCAACTTCTGCTCATGCAAACTGTAGGTGTCATGCTTCTCCTTCTGCTCTAAATCCAAAAGCATCCGGGCATAAGAGGTCAGCATCTCCTCATATCCCGTATGAGCCACCGTGCACGACTTGGGATAGAGCGTAGAATAAAGCCGCATGCTGACTACGGTATTTCCCAGCATGTGGAGAATCTGTTCCACACGATAAAAAAGCAACGTGTATCGGAAGTCTGCAGAGACTTCCTGCACATGAAACAGGATTCCGGGAGAGAGAAAAACGGTCTCTCCCATAGACGCAACAAAGGATGTTCCATCTACACAGAAACGGAACATCCCTTGATGACAAACTACTATTCCGACATAATCAGAATAGAAAGGCTGCATCAGAAAATGAGGGAAATCATGAGCCTCATATATGATTATATTGTCTGTTATCTCCATTCTAAAAAATTGCTTTAGCTGCGAAGATAACAAAAATATCAATCTCCTCTGATGATTGCCTTGATTATTTATGATATTTTAGCAGAATCCTGCCGCTTCCGGAAGAATCTGCTTTCTTGCCTTTACCTCCTTCCCAAGTTTTTCTCATTCACATTCTTCAGCAGATACTCACGGGTCAGCTCCTTGATGTTGCGCTTGCGCCAAGGTATCACGAGCATCAGTCCGGCACATACCAGACAGCCATAGAAGGTCCAGCCTGCCATCTCCTTGATGGATACCAGCGTAGCCTGAACCTGTACCTTTCCCTTCACACTCATAGCAGCCATATTCTGCGCCTCGGTCTCCGTCTTGCCTTGATACTGCATACCTCTTACCGTCTGGTCATAGGTCCGTGCCGTCTCCAAGCTAGTGCGGTCGTAATCCTGCGCAAAGCGGGTTACGTAATACTGCTGGCGATGCTGGAGCACATTGGTATAGAGCGCCGAACCGATGCATGGAGCGATGACCATACGGACGGTGAGCATGATGCAGACCCAGGTGGACATGAAGCGGTAAGGCATGCGCTGATTGGCTATCGTGGAGATGAGCGAATAGAGCAGCATCATTCCCGTAGAACGGATGATGATTGGCCATTTCATGCGCTCGTACATGCCATCATTCTGCACCTCAAAGTACATGAACAGGGCGTAGCCTCCGATAAAGAGGAAGCCCAGACAGTACATCCACTTCAGATGAACATTCTTGGCTCTGGCGATGACCGCAAAAATCAAACCCACGGTATATCCCACCATCACCCAGTTGCCCAGGGTGGCATTCTGCCAGTTGTCTATCTTCATTCCCACATTGGTGAATACATTCACAAACATGGCGCTGGAGTTGCAGACCATCAGGAGGAAGAACAGCATGATGCCGTAATTGATAACCCTGAGCTGGAACACCTCCATGATAAAATAAGGTGAGCGGCGGGTCTTCTCCAGATAGATAAACAGGGCGGTGAAGATGAGACAGACCACCGTAGAATAACGGATGGTAGAATCATCAAACCAGTCCAGCGTCTTGCCGAACACCATCACATAGGCAAACGAGCAGAGCATGATGCTGAACACCGTGACATTGCCAAACTTCGACATCGTAATCGGGAACTTCGGCATCGGATACTTATGATAAGGCATGGTGAAGAACACGATGA
>OBII01000721.1_pt1 | contig 12062 bp, 10 predicted proteins | sample 2433771 | NCBI WGS metagenome assembly OBII01 (sample SAMEA2452127, study PRJEB22498) | human gut metagenome | biome: human feces; feature: human gut; material: feces | place: Australia | collected 2012
ACAGGTGGGGCGAGGGTAGAAATATTTTTCCTGAGTAGTCAAGAAACAAGCTAAAATATTGATTTTTGAAGTCCATTCGGATATACTAGAATAGAAAAATGCAACATGTTGCAAAAATCTTTTGCAGGGAGACTTTAATATGGAGATTCGCAGAGATTTTTATTTGGATAAATTGATAAAAAGAAAGAATAATGGATTGATTAAGGTAATTACTGGTATTCGTCGATGTGGAAAATCCTATTTACTGAATAATCTGTTTTATCATCATTTATTAGAAAGCGGAGTTGATGCTGACCACATCATTCGCTTTGCTTTTGATTCAGCCGATCTTGACTGTAAACATTTATGACTTCCTCCTTGATCCGCAAATTCTTGAAAAATAAACAATGTTATAAAAGATGCTATGGAGAAAATGTGGAGCGGTACGACATAGAATGTGACAGATGCTTGTGGCAAATATTGATTGAGACATTTGGAAACGATTTGACTGTGATAAAGTCTGACGATGAAAAAGTATTGGTTATACTGATTGCCATTATAGGTTTTATTTTTATTGTGAAACATTAAAAGTTGAAGTGAAATGATAGTATAAATAATGCGAAAAATGTGAAAAATGCAGGATTCTCTTTTTTAGATAGCACAGAAGGTTCTTTTGCAGACACTTATTACCTAAAAATTAATATTTTTTAAAAAGTGGGAATAGAATAATGGCAGAAGACATAGATTGGTGGTGTTGTTTATGCAAGGACGCTCAGTGAAAAAGAAAATTCCGTTCGTACGCCAAGGAAAATTGATTTCCTTTTGGATAAGGAGTTTATCTAAAAAGAGCATAGAACATCTGAAAATGGGCAGAGTCGATTATTTAGGTTCTGCCCATATCTGCATTATAGAGGCGCAGACTCAGCTGCGTACCTGCCTTGGCGTTATACCATATTTTCTTTTGAACATGCGGTTGAAATTCGACAGATTTGAGAATCCGCATTTCTGTGAGATTTCAAGAATCGAATCATTGGTAGATGTGAGCATTGCACGTGCTTCTGTGACACGGAAGTCATTCACATATGAGATAAAGCTCATTCCGGTATGAATCTTAAAAAATTTCATAAAATGTGATGGACTATAGTGGCAGAAATCTGCAATTTCTTCGATGGATATATCTTCATAATAATGTGTGGAGATATACCGGATGATACTTTTCAATTTCTCTTCATGCTTATCGCTTTGCGTCGTCTCGTTTACTTTTGGCGGGTGCGTAATCAGCAGGTATATAATCTGGATAAGCCCACCCTTGATAAAAAGCTGATACGCATAGTCTCTTTCATCACTTTTTTCATCTAATAAATCAACAATATTACTGATTTCCGTGTATAACGTGTGTCCGGGTGTCAGATAATGACGAATCTGGATATCTCCGTTAAAAAAAGGATCGATAAATTTTTGCTGCGTCACGTCATCTGCACCAAAGGCAAGAAAGTGCTTTGAAAAAAGTATATTTTCATATTCCATCGTTGAATTTTGTTTACCTTCAATGGAATGAAGCATTCCGGGAAGAACGATGACAATATCCCCGGACGAAACCTTATATCTCTGAAAATTGAGGGTAACGTATCCGCGCCCCTTCTTGATGACGATCATTTCGAACTCGTCGTGCCAGTGAACCGGTACACTTGCAAAATCCATCGGAATCGAACATATATAGGTGTTATATTGATATTCATTTTGAAAGTGAATCTTGTTTTCATTTAATTCGATATTAGATGCAGCGTCCGGATTTATAATCTCTTTCATGGCAAATACCCTCCTGATTGATAGAATAGTATCATATTATGATACTATTCTGCAAGAGAAACGTTTCCAATTCGTGATATTGTATTATTATAAAAGAGCGTACAAAAGCTCAAGTGAAAACGAAAGGGGTATACGATGAAGGTAAAACAGGAACTTGAAAAACTGCTTGGAAAAGAAATCGCACAAAGCAGCAATGAAGAAGTATATTATGCATTGCTCAACCTGACAAAGCAGTTAGCAGATGAACGCCGCATGGAAGAGACGAAAAAGAAGATTTATTATGTATCGGCAGAATTTCTGATTGGAAAGCTGCTGTCGAATAACATGATCAATCTTGGAATCTATGAGGACGTCAAAAAAGTGCTTGCCGAAAGCGGAAAGACACTTGCAGAGATTGAGGAGATTGAGGTAGAGCCATCGCTTGGAAACGGCGGTCTGGGGCGACTTGCTGCATGTTTCCTTGATTCAATCGCAACACTTGGATTATCGGGTGCGGGGATTGGATTGAATTATCATCTTGGCTTGTTTAAGCAGGTGTTCGAAGACAGAATGCAGAAAGAACAGATTAATCCATGGATCAAGGATCAAAGCTGGCTTAGAAAAACAGATGTGACATATCCTGTTACATTTGGAAAATGCACGGTGCAGTCGAGATTGTATGAGATTGATGTAACAGGTTACAATAACCGTACCAACAAATTATGCTTGTTCGACGTAGAAACTGTGGATGAATCCATCGTAGATGCGAATCATCAGTTTGATAAAACAGACATAGAGAAAAACCTGACATTGTTCTTATATCCGGATGACAGTGACGAAGATGGAAGAAAGCTTCGTATCTACCAGCAGTATTTCATGGTAAGCAATGCCGCAAGACTCATTATCGATGAGTGTAAGGCGAAGGGAAGTAACCTTTATGATTTGTTCGACTATGCAGTAATCCAGATCAACGACACACATCCAACCATGATCATACCTGAGTTGATTCGTCTGCTTGTAGCGGAAGGGATGAACATGGATGCGGCGATTTATGTTGTAAGTAAGACCTGCGCATATACAAACCATACAATTTTGGCTGAGGCACTTGAGAAATGGCCTAGACATTATCTGGCAGAGGTTGTTCCGCAGCTTGTGCCAATTATTGAGATTCTGGATGATAAGGTAAGAAGACGGTTTAGTGATGAGAGTGTGGCAATTATCGACCGGAATGATCTCGTTCACATGGCACACATCGATATTCATTATGGATTTAGTGTAAATGGCGTTGCGTATCTTCATACGGAGATTTTGAAGAATTCGGAGCTTAATAATTTTTACAAAATATATCCGGAGAAGTTCAACAACAAGACAAACGGCATTACATTCCGCCGCTGGCTTCTCTATTGTAATGAATTGTTATCCGATACGATCACAGAGTGGATTGGGGACGGATACAAGAAAGATGCAATGGAATTAGAGAAATTACTTGCATTTGTAAATGATGATGCCAAGCTTGAAAAGCTCCTTGAAATCAAACATCAGAACAAGCTTCGCGCCAAAGAATATTTCAAGGAGACACAGGGAATCGAATTAAACGAAAACTCGATTTTTGATATCCAGGTAAAGCGTCTGCATGAGTACAAGCGTCAGCAGTTAAATGTACTTTATGTGATTCATAAGTATCTGGAGATCAAAGCGGGCAAGCTGCCTACTACACCGGTTACGGTTATATTTGGAGCAAAGGCTGCACCTGCATACACGATTGCAAAGGATATTATTCATTTGATCCTGTGCCTTCAGGAATTGATCAACAACGATCCGGAAGTGAGCCCGTATCTGAATGTAGTTATGGTAGAAAACTACAATGTTACGCTTGCAGAAAAATTAATTCCTGCCTGTGATATTTCGGAGCAGATCTCACTTGCATCAAAAGAGGCAAGCGGAACCGGAAATATGAAGTTCATGTTGAACGGCGCGGTTACTCTCGGAACAGAAGATGGTGCGAATGTTGAAATCCATCAGCTTGTTGGCGATGAAAATATCTATATCTTTGGAGAGTCAAGTGATGCGGTGATTGAGCATTATGCGAAGGCGGACTATGTCTCAAGAACATATTATGAGAACAATCCGGTATTGAAGGAAGCCGTTGATTTTATTATCAGTGACGCGGTGATGGCACTTGGAAATGCAGAAATGCTGCATCGTTTGTATAATGAGCTTCTCAACAAAGACTGGTTCATGACATTTATTGATTTCGATTCTTATGTTGATGCTAAGGAACGTGCCTATAAGGAATATGAGAACCGGAAGGCGTGGGCGCAGAAGATGATGGTGAATATTGCGAAAGCAGGGTTTTTCTCATCCGATCGTACAATTGCTGAATATAATAACGATATTTGGAAAATAATAAAATAGGATCCATTGATAGCAAATGCACGCAGAAATTAGTGATAAGTAACAAAAAAAAATCAAAATTGCTGTGTAATTTGACCAAATAAACAAAAAGTTGACTTTTTTGATTGCAAAAAGTTTTTAAATGTTGTATCATTGACTCATGAAATGGAAACGTTACCAAAAACGATACAACAAACGTTTCCAAAGGACGTATACGTAACTATTAACAAAACAAATCAAATGATTAGAGGAGGAAAAAGCATGAAGAAGAAATTAGCAGTTTTAGGATTAGCTGCAACAATGATGATGTCACTGTTTGCAGGTTGTGGAGGAAAGGGATCTTCAGGAGGAAAGGATGCATCGGCTGATAAGGGTTCGGTATATTACCTGAATTTTAAGCCGGAAGCAGATGCCCAGTGGCAGGAGCTTGCCAAGATCTACGAAGAGGAGACAGGCGTAAAGGTAACCGTTGTTACAGCCGCATCCGGTCAGTATGAGACAACTCTTAAGAGTGAGATGGGTAAATCAGAATGCCCTACATTGTTCCAGGTAAATGGTCCGGTCGGTCTGGCATCATGGAAGGATTATTGTGCAGATTTGTCTGACACAGAAGTTTACAAGCAGCTTACTTCAGAGGATTTCGCTTTGAAGGATGGCGATAAGGTAGCAGGTATCGGATATGTTATTGAGTCCTATGGTATCATCTGCAATAAGAAGCTTCTTGCGGAGGCAGGTTACTCCATGGATGACATCAAGAACTTTGCAGACCTGAAGAAGGTAGCAGAAGATATTACAGCAAGACGTGATGAGCTTGGATTTGATGCATTTACATCCGCAGGTATGGATGGTTCTTCAGACTGGAGATTTAAGACTCACCTTGCAAACCTTCCTGTATACTATGAGTATCAGGCAGACGGAATCAACAACACAAAGGCAATCAAGGGCACATACCTGGATAACTACCGTCAGATCTGGGATCTGTACATTAATAACTCAACAACAGATCCTAAGCAGCTCAGTGTTAAGACCGGTGATGATGCAGTCGCTGAGTTCGTAGCAGAAAAAGCAGTATTTTACCAGAATGGTACATGGGCATACTCAGATATAAGCTCAGTCGGTGATGAGAATCTCGGAATGCTTCCGATTTATATCGGTGCAGACGGAGAAGAGAATCAGGGACTTTGTACAGGTACAGAGAACTACTGGTGTGTAAATGCTAAGGCTTCCGAAGCAGACATCAAGGCAACAGAAGATTTCATGGCATGGCTTTCTACAGACGATACAGCACTTAAGGCAATCTGCGGTTCACAGGGTGCAATGCCATCCGGAGCAGACGGAATGGGATTTGTTACTCCATTCAAGAAGAACCTTGAGTCAGATAACCTTCTTGTGAATATCGCAAGCCAGTATGTGGCAGATGGCAAGACACCTGTAAGCTGGAACTTCACAACAATGCCTTCTGAGACATGGAAGAACGAAGTAGGATCAGCTCTTACTGTATATGCTTCCGATCAGACAGATGCGAATTGGGATCTTGTAAAGAAAGCATTCGTTGAAGGCTGGGCTACAGAGAGTCAGGCAGCAGGAAACTAGGATCAGGAAGCCTGATAAAACAACCTGTAATTAAAAAGGGAGGAGACAGTTCCTCCCTTTTTTAGAAGGTAATTGTTCAAGGGCGTAGGAGGTATAAGATGGAAAAGGCGGTAAAAAAATATTGGCCAATATTTTTGTTACCGACTATGGCTGCATTTTTGATAGGATTTATTATTCCTTTTATTGAAGGTATTTACTTGTCTTTCTGTAACTTTACAACAATCAAGGATGCAAAATTTGTCGGAATACAAAACTATATAGAAGCATTTAAAGATTCAAATTTCCTTGGATCATTTAAATTCACTACGTTATTTGCAATCGTTTCACTTGTGTTGATCAATGTACTTGCATTTTTAGTCGCACTGGCGTTGACACAGAATATCAAAGGAAAGAATATTTTCCGTACAGTGTTTTTTATGCCAAACCTGATCGGAGGTATTGTATTAGGTTATGTATGGCAGCTGATTTTTGATGGTATTTTCGTGAAGTTTGATACAGCCCTGAAGTTGAATGAAACATTAGGTTTCTGGGGACTGGTTATTCTTGTAGGATGGCAGCAGATTGGTTACATGATGATCGTATACATCGCGGGACTTCAGGCGATCCCCGGAGATATTCAGGAAGCGGCTATGATCGACGGAGCTACCAGAATGCAGAGATTGTTTAAAATTACAATTCCGAACATGATGCCATCGATTACAATTTGTACATTCCTGACGATTACGAATTCGTTCAAGTTATTCGATCAGAACCTTGCTCTTACAGGTGGTGAGCCACTTCATAAGACAGAAATGCTTGCCCTGAATATTTATAGCACATTCTATGGCAGAGTAGGAGCTGAAGGGGTTGGACAGGCGAAGGCAGTTGTGTTCTTCATAATTGTAGTAGCGATTGGATTGTTACAGTTAAAGTTGACAAGGGATAAGGAGGTGCAGCAGTAATGAAAAAGAAAGTGATGGGAATACTTGCAACATTATTTTTTACACTCGTTTCAATTGTATTTGTTGCTCCAATCTTTATCGTATTGATTAACTCGATGAAGTCGAAGACGTTCATCAACCTTGAGACATTTAAGCTGCCTACAGAGGAAAGCTATGTTGGACTTGAAAACTATAAGACAGCAATTACGCAATATGATTTCCTGAAAGCTGTAGGCTGGACATTATTTATTACAGTATTTTCAGTTGCGGTTATTCTGATTTGCTGTTCCATGACAGCCTGGTTTATAACCCGGGTTAAGAATGTTTTTACAAAAATGATTTACCTCTTATGTGTGTTTTCTATGGTTATACCATTCCAGATGGTCATGTTTACACTTTCCGGAACGGCAGACTCCCTCCATCTGAATACACCTTGGGGAATCGTGATTGTATATCTCGGTTTTGGTGCCGGACTTGCGGTATTCATGTTCACCGGATTTGTAAAATCAATTCCGGTAGAAGTGGAAGAAGCTGCAATGATTGATGGCTGCTCACCACTCCGGACATTCTTCTGTGTAGTAGTTCCTATGATGAAGCCTACATTCATTTCTGTAGGTATTCTTGAAGCAATGTGGATCTGGAATGACTTCCTTCTTCCATACCTTGTACTTGATATTAAGGAATTCAAGACAATTTCCATTGTCATCCAGTACATGAAGGGAAGCTACGGCCGTGTTGATATGGGCGCGATTATGGCATGCCTGATCATGGCAATCATTCCGGTTGTTGTATTCTACTTATGCGCTCAGAAATATATTGTCAAAGGGGTTGCGGCTGGCGCTGTTAAGGGTTAATATATAATCACATTTTTACAGGAGCGATTATATGACAATCAAAGATATAGCAAAATTATCTGGATACGGTATTGGTACCGTATCCAGAGTAATAAACAAACAACCGGGTGTAAGTGAGAAAGCGCGCGAAAAGATATTGAAAATTATCGAAGAGAGCAATTTTGAACCAAACGGAAATGCCAGAAAGCTGAAACGATGTGGCGGAAATACAGTTACAATTATCATGAAAGGCCGACACAATAGTTTCTTCATGGAGATTCTTGACCGGATTACACTTCTGCTGTCAGAACTGGAAGAGGTTGTATCCTGTCAGATTATCGATGAAGATGGGGACGAGGTTGCAGAGGCATTAAAATTCGTTCGTGACAAAACCTCGAAAGCGATTATTTTTCTCGGCGCGAATTTAGCTCTTTTTGATGAACGTATGAATGAACTTGACATACCCTGCGTTGTTGCAACTACAAGTGCAAAGGAGTTAGCGTTTGACAATGTATCTTCTGTATGTGTCGATGATGAGACTGCAACTATGGAACTCGTGCAGTATTTAACAGGCTACGGACACAAAGATATTGTCGTAATGGGTGGCGAGATTTCAGATAAACAGATCAGTTTCTCGCGTTATCTTGGGTGTAAAAAAGGCTTTGAAAAAAGTGGTCTGGAATTTGATCCGGATAAGAATTATATGGCTTGCCGGTATTCGTATGAGGCAGGTTATGAAACAACAAAAAGACTACTTGAAAAGAACATACATGTGACAGCGATTGTCGGGCTGTCAGATACGATTGCGGTTGGCGCAATTCGGGCAATTGAAGATGCCGGGAAAAAAGTACCGGATGATATATCGGTGGTAGGCTTCGATGGTACAGTCATATCGAGATTTTACACACCGAGAATTACAACAATGGGTCAGGACATAAACAGCATTGCGAAGCGGAGTGTGGAGCTTTTGATGAAGCACATACATTATACACTGGGGTGTGAACATGATTATGCCCCACACAATCTGATCGAGGGCGAAAGCGTACGCAGAGTATAATTGTTTTGCCTTGACGTATATGGAGGACATATATGGATAAAACAGCAGGAATATTGTTCGCGATTTCCAGTCTGCCATCAAAGTATGGAATTGGCTGCTTTTCCAAAGAAGCATATAAATTTGTGGATTGGTTAGTGGAAGCCGGTCAGACGTTCTGGCAGATTTTACCTTTGGGACCTACCGGATATGGAGATTCTCCATACCAGTCGTTTTCCACATTTGCCGGGAATCCGTACTTCATAGATCTGGAAACTTTAATTAGCGAAGGTTTATTGACAAGAGAAGAATGTGATAGTGTTGACTTTGGAACAGACGAACAGTCTGTTGATTATGAAAAACAATATAATGGACGGTATGTATTGCTCCGCAAGGCTTGCGAGAGAAGCAGGCATAAGAACAGTACAGAGTATAAAGCGTTCTTGGAGAAGAATGAAGCGTGGGTGTATGACTATTGCTTATATATGGCAGTAAAAAATCATTTTGGCGGAATGAACTGGACTGAGTGGCCGGAGGCAATTCATAGTCGTACAGAAGAAGGTTTACGTGAATATAAAGAGAAGCTGGCAGATGAGATTGATTTTCAGTTATTTATGCAATTCCAGTTTTTCAACCAGTGGTATAAGCTCAGGGCTTACGCCAATAAAAAAGGAATTAAAATTATCGGAGATATTCCGATTTATGTATCATTGGATAGTGCAGATGCATGGTCGCATCCGGAATTGTTCCAGTTAGATGAACAATGTACACCGAAGGCTGTTGCGGGATGTCCGCCGGACGGATTTTCGGCGGATGGGCAGATGTGGGGAAATCCTCTTTATGATTGGGATTACCACAAAAAGACAGCGTATGCATGGTGGATCGAACGGCTTTCATTCTGCTTCGAGTTATATGATGTTGTACGTATTGATCATTTCCGTGGTTTCGATGAATATTATTCCATCCCATATGGGGATAAGACCGCGGTAAATGGCAGTTGGAAGAAAGGTCCGGGCATGGATTTGTTCCGTACAATCGAAAAGAAGATTGGCAGAAAATCCGTGATTGCGGAGGATCTTGGCTATATAACGGATACCGTCCGTAAGCTTGTTGCGGATAGCGGGTTCATGGGGACGAAAGTGTTGGAATTCGCATTTGACACAAGAGATACGGGTTCGGCGAGGGAGTATTTACCTCATAATTATATTGAGAATTGTGTAGCTTATACAGGCACGCATGACAATGAGACACTGGTCGGCTGGTGGCAGGAGGTCGATGACGAAGGCAGGAAAAAAGCAAGAGATTATCTGTGTGATTACTATACACCGGCAGATAAAATGTATATTCCGCTCATAGGCGTAATCATGCGAAGCAATGCGAAAATCTGTATTGTTCCAATTCAGGATTACCTTGGCTTAGACAACGAGTCGAGAATGAACACACCTTCTTCGGTTGGCAGCAATTGGAGATGGCGGGTAGATAGCAAAGAGTTAAATAAGACTTTAGCCAAGGAGATAAAAGCGATTACGGTTCGTTATGAACGCTGTAACTAATTTATAACTGACGATTTTTTGAATGCGCCCCGGGTTTTTATGTTACCAGGGGCGTTTTTCATAGATACGCCGGATAAGCAGAAAAGCCTGCAGGATTATCTTAATATGGCGGATCAGTCTATGTATGAGAATAAGAGAAAAAAGAGGACAACATAAGACAGAGGGACGATTATGAGGAGGAGATCGGTTATGATAAATGTTACAGAGATTATGAAGCGTGGAGCGGAGAACAGAAAACTTCCGCCATGGGTGAACATGCGCCATGCATGGATGGTGAATGATGGATTGCGCGACAAAGATCTGGAATATCCGGAAAATGTTGTACAGATTAAGAATTTAGATTATAAGAAAAGATTGGATGCAGAGCAGTTTGCTGCGATTTTGGATAGCTGGAAGATGGATAAGAAAAGGGAGATGATGTATGCATCATCCGGGGATGCGTCGGACATTGATTCAGACAGTTATGTATCGAACAGTCTGTTTGATCTTTGTGTGCCGGCATCTTATATGGGAGACTCGGATAAAGCATATCCGGTGATTGTCAGTGTGCATGGTGGTGGCTGGTTTTATGGAGATAAGAAACTGTATAGCCATTATTGCTGTCATTTGGCACAAAGCGGATTCGTAGTTGTGAATTTTAATTATCGTCTGGCACCGCAGAATAAATATCCGTCTGCCATAGAGGATGTAGCATATCTCGTAAAATATATTGATGATCATGCGCGGGTGTTTGGCCTGGATATGAATCGGTTTTTCATGTTGGGAGATTCGGCGGGAGCACAGCTCACTGCGCAGTATTGCATTGCTGCGTCAAATCAGGAATATCGGGAGAAACTGGATTATTTTACCTATGATAAGCTGCCGGTTCGTGTTTGCCTGAATTGTGGTGCATACGACATGGGAAAACGGGATGACATGATCTCAAACTGGTATCTCAGGAAAGATGGCACGCTGGTTGTGTCTGAAGAACAGTACCAGTTGTTCATGGATCAGTTAGCATATATGAATGCGGATTTTCCGGAAGCGTATCTGATGTACAGTGTGAATGATGATCTGCGGTTTCACACGATAGAGCTGGATAAGAGGATGAATGATATAGATGTAGCACATGTAACGCGGGCGTTTGGTGCGGGCCATCCGGAAAGTGGTCACGTATTCCATCTGAATCTTCGAAATTCGGATGGTGTACAGTGCAATGAGGAAGAGTGTTTATTTTTCAAAAACAAATAGAATTACAAGTTTAATGATTAGTAGAAAAATACGCAGGTACAAAGTGCTTGCGTGTTTTTTTATAAATACAAATTGACAAATTATAGAATTATTATTATACTGAAATAGTAATAATTACTATTACTAAATAAATGTGAGAGAAAGGGGAACAAGTTATGGAAAATAATAAAGTAAATGCAAAAAAAGCGGTTATGATTGGTTGTGGATTTGTGGGATCGGCATCCGTCTTCGCTTTGATGCAGAGTGGGTTATTTACAGAGATTGTATTGATTGATGCAGACAGAAACAAAGCAGAGGGAGAGGCAATGGATATCAGCCATGGAATCCCATTTGCTTCTCCAATGCGGATTTATGCAGGAGAGTATGACGATGTGGCAGATGCAGCAATCGTGATTATCTCCGCGGGAGCCGGACAGAAACCGGGGGAGACAAGACTGGATCTGGTGAACAAGAATGTTGCTATTTTCAAGTCTATTATCCCGGAGATTGCAAAGCGGAATTTTAGTGGAATCCTGCTTGTGGTAGCGAATCCGGTTGATATTCTGACGCAGGTGGCAATCAAATTGTCCGGACTTCCGGAGCAGAGAGTGATTGGTTCCGGCACAGTGTTAGACAGTGCCAGACTGAAATACAAGCTGGGTGAACATTTGTCTGTGGATAGCAGGAGCGTGCATGCGTTTATCGTGGGCGAACATGGCGACAGCGAAGTCGTTGCATGGTCATCTGCAAATGTCTCCGG
>OBII01000725.1_pt1 | contig 11954 bp, 6 predicted proteins | sample 2433771 | NCBI WGS metagenome assembly OBII01 (sample SAMEA2452127, study PRJEB22498) | human gut metagenome | biome: human feces; feature: human gut; material: feces | place: Australia | collected 2012
ACTCATCACCGTTCTGGTCGGTGTAAGTAGCCTGTGCCATGGCTGATGTTGTGCCAAGGGCAAGCAGGGATGCTGCGAAAATAGATTTCATTATTGCCATAATAGTTTTGTTTTAAAGTGAATTATAGAACTTAAAATCAAAATAGAAGAAAAATGAATTAGTGTCCACGCTTTGCAGCTTTAACGAATTCTTCATTCTCCTTTACTTCCTCCTTGGTCATGGGCTTTGTTTCCAGTTTCTTATTTGGGTTATAAATAGCTTCCACCACATTTCCCTTATGTGGAATCAGTTTAATAACCAATGCTGTAGCCTTCTTTTCCGACAAATCGCCTACGTAGTGAATCAGAACCGAGTCGTTTGGCATAACAGCTCCATTTGACACCTCAGCTTTTTTGATGTCGAAAGTAATGTCATAATCACCCATGTTTGCAACAATCGTTGTATCAGTCATGTTCTTAATCTTACCAGCACAAGTTTTGATGTTATCTCTACAACCTGCAAAAGTGAAAAGTAAGATGGTAATTAAAAATGCAAATAATGTTTTTTTCATTTTTATTCTATATTAAGAAAAAGGGCGCACGCAAAATGCGCGCGCCCTTGGATATTGATGATCAAATCAACAGATTACTCTCTGTTAATTGTGATGTTACCAAGAGTGATAACCTTAACCTGTCCGAAGCAATCCTCTACATCAACAGTCAAAGTACCTGTTGTTGCAGGAACTGTTGTAGAAGTTGTCTGATCGAATACGAACTCCAATGTAGTACCGTTGTAGCTAGCAGATACATTGAAGGCAGCATTAGAGAATGAAACCATAGGCTGACCATTCTTTGTTGCGATACGAGTGTAACCATTAGCATACAAGGTCTGCAAATCCTTAGAGAAGCGGCTCAACAATGAGTTGGTACCAGCAATCTTAGATGCAGAAATCTTCTGGTTGCGAACTGGAGCACCTGCCTTCCAGTTAAGTTCTGGCTTATAGTTTTCTGTCCATGCCCATGTCTGCTTATTGAGCCATGTGTTGAACAACATCTTCACGTTGCTATTTGCTGGAACAACATAGTTGCTAGGACGAGACCATTTACCATTTACATAGTCAAATGTGCAGCTGATAGCACCGAAGTCATAAGAGTAGCCGATTACATGCTCATTGCCATCGATGTTCTTGCGATTAACCTCATAGCTGTAGTTGGTAATGTTACCATGTTCATCGCTATAAGCAATCTTAGGCTGATCTTCATTCAAGTTCTCGAACCACAAAGTGTAGTGACTATCTACAAGACCATTCAAGTACTTCTTCATCTCACGAGAAACAGCCTTAGAGTAATCAGTACCATCACCAGCATAATTATGACCGAACTTATAAATATCAGTGTCATTCAAATCCATGTTAGAGAACAAGTTGTTTGCTACCAAATCAGCATTTACATAGCTGAGAGCCTTGATATCTTTAGCTGTAGGCATAACCTTAGTAAACTTCAAAGTTACATCACGGAGCTCGTGAACATCATCACTCAAAGTAGCCTTAATGGTATATGTACCACCATCAACGAAGCGCTGTGGTCTCAACAAGAATACCTTTGCTGATACAGGTTCGCCAGAGATTCTATTGTCGCCGCAAACCACGTTGCCATCCTTGTCATACAACTTAACCTTGAAGTCATTATTGTAAGTTAAGTCCTTGATAGGGCCATTATAAGAATTATTAACCTGACCAGAACCTGAATCACCAGGATTATTGGTATAGTCTACTGTCCAATTAGAAATCTTTGTTGCACCTACATTGAATGCATCTGTAGTGATGTTAGCGAAGAAGTTAGACTCATTGCCATTGCTCCGGAAGTACTGAGAAGCCTGTGTAGCATCAAGAGTTGCATTAGCCTCAGGAATAGCCTGCTGATCCTTAGCATCACCAACCTTTACATAGAATGCACGACCATCTGGGTCAACCAATGTACCATCGAAGTTTACAGCATATACACGGAAACCGATGATATCGCCCTTAATTTCTGTATCCTCCAAAGAGTTGATAGTGATGTAACCCTCATTGCCATAGAACATGTGAGCAGCCTTGGTGATAGTACCCTTGCTGTTTGTTACACCAACATTCTCGTAGCTGTACTTAGCCCATGCGTTCAACTCAGATGGAGCTGACTCGATAGCGAAGTCCTTATCAAGAGTTACATAGAAGCCCTTAACTGCATAGTAACGGCCTGTCTGTGTGTTGTAATAGGAAGGAGTATTATTACCTCCAAGCATTGCACCCACAGCGATGTTAATCTTCTTGCCAACAGTTACAGGAAGAGGGTCGTTCCCTTTACGCTGATCGTTGTTCTTAGCCAACTGAGTATGATTAGCAGCTTCCTCTGCTGTATAAGGTGTTTTGCCAGCCCATTCCAACTCATTTACACCAGATACTTGCCCTCCAGTCTCTGAGCTATATGCACCAAACTTTATCTCACCATTGTTGTCGTACCAGCTACCGAAACGGTTACGGATGTTGCGGATACTCTTCCAAACATCATCGTTGCCCTGAACGAGGATATTGTTGTTTGCAGGCTCATAAGAAGAACCCTTAACATCAACAGAGTAAGCAGAAACAACACGACGAGGGCTTTCCTTAGCCTCGCTAGTTGTGTTCTTTACAGCAACAGCGAACTGAACATAACTGTTCTGGCTGATTGTAGCCTCCTCAAACTTCTGGATATCAACGCCATCCTTCAACTTGAATGTAACAGTCCAAAGACCATTACCCTCTGTTGCATTAGCTGCACGTGTAGCACCAGTGATGAGCTTCTTGTATGGCTTAACACTCTGAACGTCAACAAACTCATTAAGCTCCTTGCCCTGAGAGTTGATCAAAGAGATGTTAGCTGGAGTCAACTCAGCATTTGTAGGAGATACACGAACTACGAGAGAGTCTGTAATTGTGATATTCTTGTGATCTGCAGAGAACTCAATCTGTGCATCAGTAAGGTTCTTGTTAGCAGGGAACTTAGTTGTGTGCTCACTTGGAACCCAGATAAATGTCAAATCATCGTCTGGCAAACCAGTTGACCAACGGCTTTCATTAGTCTTGTAGAGGTCAACAGCAGTAACCATTGTTGTGTACTCACCGATGATGTCCCTCAACTGAGTCTCAATGTTTGTAACCTTAGTAGCGAGACCGAGCTTAGTGTCATCGTCCTTAACACCGTTCAATACGCTCTCGATAGCAGCCAAACGTGAATCGAGTGTACCGAGCTCCTTGTTAGGTGTACCAATCTGACCCTTGATAGCCTCAATTGCAGCAGCTACAGTGTTCTCTTTGCTATAACCCTTACCGAGAATATCGAGAGCATCAGCGATAGCCTGCTTGTTGGTATTAGCCTGTGTCAAAGCATCACTAGCATTCTTTATTGTTGAAGCCAAGCTTTCAAGAGTCTTCTTGTCACCATCTTCAACATCGCTCTTTGTTGCATAACCCTTCAGAGTCTCAGTGATTGCATCCTGTGCCTTCTTCAAAGCCTCTGCGTTCTTAGACTCAAGAGCTTCGATTGCCTTCTGAGCAGCATCAGCAGCATCTTGAAGCTCAGTCTTTGTTGCCAAAGTCTTCAATGTCTCAACAATCTCAGCATTTGCAGCCTTTGCATCATCTGCAGCCTTGTCAGCAGCAGCCTGAGCTTTCACTACATCTTCCTTCAACTTAGCGATATCGCCAGTCTTGAGAGCATCAATAGCATCCTGCAATGTCTTGTCAGCAGCATCAACATACTGCTTAGTTGCATAGTCTGCCAAAACAGCCTTAACCTCGTCAAGAGTTGTCTTCTTAGCCAACTCTGCCTGAAGAGAAGTGATGTCAGACTTGTTAGAAGAAATCAAAGCCTGAAGCTCTGCAACCTTCTGTGAAAGCTGATCGGCAGTAGCCAACTTGTCAATCTGACCTTGCAAGTTACTGATGTCGTCATCATAATCCTTACAAGAAGTAAATGTACTTACGGATGAAAGTGTCAATACACCCATAAGCAGCGCGCTTAAATACTTTCTTTTCATACGATAAAATTTAATTAAAAATATTAATTGTTAACTTTAAGTCCTATGCTTGTAATCTCTAATCTCCTGCGGGGAGATATTACCGATATTCGGGGATTTTGTAAAGAAAGTAGAAGAATGCCCTCTCTATATATAATAAGGTGTAGAAAAAATCGTGTCTGAAATGCTTAAAAATGCATGAAAAAGGCGTTTTGAGCGCTCAAACAAGCCCAATTTTATTAAAAACTAAAGAAAATAAGGGGATTTTGGAAAAAAAAAAGGTTAAATATTTGCGAGTATGAATAAATTTGTCTATATTTGCACCGTAAAAGAATATCTCCCCGCAGGAGATAGTACAGAGAAAGTTTTAGAACTTAAAGTTAACAATTAATATTTTAATTAAATTTTATCGTATGAAAAGAAAGTATTTAAGCGCGCTGCTTATGGGTGCATTGACAGTTGCATCTGTAAGTACCTTTACTTCTTGTAAAGACTACGATGACGACATTCAGAATCTGCAAACACAGATTGATGCCAACAAATCAGCTATTGAGGAAATCAGTAAGTTGATTAAGGCAGGTAGTGTTATCACAAGCGTAGACAAGGCTACAAGCGGTGTAACTGTAAAGCTTAGTAACGGCGAGACTTTCACTATTAACAATGGTGAGAAGGGTGCTGACGGTACTCCTGGTACAGTTTGGACCATCGGTGAAGATGGCTACTGGGTAAAGGACGGAGTTAAGACAAATTATTATGCTCTTGGCACTAAGGGAGATAAAGGCGACAAGGGCGACAAGGGCGACAAGGGCGACAAGGGCGAGACTGGTGCTGCTGGCTCTGACGCAACTGCAGCTTCTTATGAGTACTATGTTCCTAATGCAGAAACCGGTTACTTCGACATCTATAAGAATGGCGAGAAGGTAAGACAGAGCAATGTTAAGTTCGTTCAGGAGGTTAACTCTACAATTACCGCAGTTAAGGAAGATAAGACATTGACATTCTATGGTGTTGCTGGTGGTGAAGGTCAGAATAAGACTGTTGTTATCTCTTTGACTGGTACATTGAGCAGCCTTAGCTTCCGTCCAGAGCTTTATCTTGAGGGTATCGAAACTATTCCTTATGCTTGGTTGCATGGTGATGTTATGAAGACTGTTGCTCCTGAAGCAGGTCTGCAGACTTATCAAGGTAAGGACTATAAGTTTGTTGATGCTTCTGACTGGGTAATAGACGCAACAAAGAGTCCATTCCAGTATGGTCCAGCTTGGGAAGTGCAGTATGATGCTAGCCCATGGAATGCTGACGTTAAGAAGGAAGATCTTGCTGGTTACAATGTAATCCAGGCTACAGTTAATACACGTGCTGCAGTTTCTGAACTTGGTAAGGTTACTTCTCCTGCATTTGCATATCCTGGTGAGAATGGCGGTCGCAAGTTGTTCAATATGGACAATGGCACTGGTGTCTTGACAGCTGGTTTGCAGATTGAAAAGCCTTGGAATCTTAACGTAAATTCAACAGCAGCAGGTTCTAACGATGCTAATACTGTTGCTTTGCGTGTTAAGAATAACGATGGTCAGGAAGTAGTTGCCGACTATGCTTTGGTACAGCCTGAGAAGACTATCATTGATGGTTTGGTATGGAGCCAGGATCCAACTTGTACATTAGAGGATGGTACTACTTATGTAACTAACAATGGTCATGTGACTTGTGCAAATCATGATTCTAAGAATCATATTTGGGATAAACCAGAAGAGGCATTGAAGGTTAAACCAACTTTGAGCATTTTGTATAATGATGAGGTTGGTGTTGATCTGAATGACTACGTAGCTATTCGTTTGAAGAAGACTTTGAACGCTAAGACTGGCAAAACAAATGAGTTCTTTACTGTAAAACCTGAAGAGGCTAAGCAGTGGGGCTTGACATTTGAGTTCAAGAAGGTTCAGTACAAGCTTGATACCAATACAACAAGCGAGGATATGTTCTTGGAGGCTGGTAACAGCAATGGTAAGTTCCACGCAGTTAACCCATTGGTTGATGGTACAACTAATAAAGAGGATGCTGCTGTAGGTCGTGAGCCATTGGTTCAGGTTCTCGTTAAGAATACTGAAGGTCAGGTAGTATTGGATGGTTATATCCATCTTTATATTTCAAAAGAGGCTAAGCCTAACCAGAAGAATGAGTTGTGGCCAATGCAGACTGTTACATACGATCCATGTAATGAAAACGATGTATTCCAGACAACTTGGTTACAGTTCAATGACTACGTTCTTACAAAGAATATGAACATGACTAAGGAGGCCTTCGATAATCAGTATGAACCTGATTTGGATGCTACTGGTGAGAACTTCAAGCAGTTCGCAGCTTGGAAGGAAAAGGGTGAGCAGGAAGTAAATGTCAACGCTCTCGGTGATGTTAAGTATAAGGGTAATACTGTTGGTAATACTAACCATACATGGACTTGGGTTATCTCTGCTAAGGAGATTGAGGCTCAGTTGCATCACAAGGCTTCTGTAACTCTTACAACTTGGATTCGTTTCAAGGCTAAGAATGCGGTTAAGGCTACTGCTGCATATCCATATGTATACATCAAGTTGGTTACTACAATCAACAATAAGAAGACCAATACATATGCATTCGGTGACAAGAACAGTGCATACTGGTTCGATAATAACAATCTTGTAATCTTCGACGTTCACAACCCATCTAATGGCGATGATATTGAGACTGTTTATCGTTCCGTACGTTCTACATTGCTCGAGAATAAGGAAAGCTTCAATGCTCCTAAGCATAGATATTACTTCGTACCTAAGTCAGTAGAGATCACATCTCAGACAGGTGTTAAGTATACTCTTATCCCTGAATCTTCAGATGGCTTGTACAACAAGGTATATTGCAAGTATGTTACTACTCCTGTTGCTGATGCTCACGACTATGCTGATGCAGCTTCTGTATTGAAGACTTGTGCTCTTGATCTTACTAAGGGTGCTTATGCAAATGAGGCACTCTATGCTCATCACGGAACTACTAAGACATTGGTTGCAACTATCAATCCTACAACAGGTGAGATTAAGCTTAATAAGAATGATGTAACTAAGGATATCTTCAATGCTGTTGGTTATGCTAAGGATCACGCAAATGCATACAAGCAGTTGCACGCTAACGTAGGTATTGCTACAGGTAATGGCTGTGGTGTTGTTGAGGAAACAACTAACGATAAGTTTGTTGCTAGCTGGTTGCGCCCAATCAACGTTCTCAAGTATACTAAGCCAGCAATTGATGCTAATACAAACGGTAACGAGATTAAGGTTCTTGACTGTGTTAAGTTGTACGACTGGCGTGGTTGGAAGTCTGCTGAGACTGAGGCTGACTGTGAAGCTAACCAGAGTAACATGTGGGGTAACAACTGGTGGTTCTGGGCTTACTACAATGTTAACAAGATTACATTGGATCTCAGAAATGAAGTTGTTAAGACTAACATGCACAACAATACATGGCAGACTTTGGACAAGGTAACTGGTCAGTTGTCATTGAGCGCTGGTATGACTCTTGCTACTGCTGAGAAGAACAAGAAGGTTGAATTCACATTCAATGTGAAGGATTTGAACAGTGCAGATGATAATGCTAGTGTTTTGGGCAGATTGAATGCTGCTGTTGGTAAGATCTTCTACACCAACAATGGTAGCGTAGTTAAGTCATTCGAGATTACTATCCCTGTAATTATCAGTTACGAGTGGGGTAATGTTCAGAGTGAGGTAACTATCACAGTTGAACCTACAATTGGTCACAAGTAATTTATAAATAATTTATAAGCTCTAATTTGAGGGTGTGTCTATAGAGCAGGCACACCCTCTTTTACTTTTGGAGAACTATTTTTACGCATAAAGTATGAAAAAGATAATTTTATTTTTTGTTTTGGTTGCCGGTATCATGGGTATGGTATCTTGTAATTCCAAAAAAGAATCGCGAGAGCAGAAAGTCGAGGAATTTCGTTCAGAATTGACCAAGGAAGATACTGTAGCCATGCTTCATATTTGTGATCAGGCGATGAAGGATTTAAAGGCTAAGAAAATAGATAAAGTCCTGGCTTCATTGTATGAATATACAGATTCTACAAAAGAGCTGAAATCTTTGAGTAAAGAGACAGAGAATAAATATCGCCGCCTGTTTACCATGTTCCCTGTTCTGGAATATGAAAGAAAATATTATTCATTTCAGCTAGAAGGTTGTAATGATGTAAAATATGAAGTTGTGTTTGCTACCGCAGAACAGGCTGGAACGGAAGAACCAGCTAAGACAGCTTACATGTTCAACCCTGTTAGAATCAATGGTGAATGGAAGCTATGCGTTAAAACTGCCGATGATGAGTTCGACAAGGAAATGCATTAAAAAAAACATTAAAATAGTATTATTATGAGACAATTATTATCAATACTGATGTTGTTCCTTTCTGTTACAGCCTTTGGACAGAAACAGAAAGAGGTGACATTTGATTTTTCAAATCCTTCCTATTTGAATCTATCAGGTGATGGTGATATAAATTTAAATTCATCGGAATTTACCAAGGGTCAAATTAAAATGTCTTTTGATCGCTTACCGAATTCTTTTGGTGTTTATTACAATAATAATAATAAAGACTACAACCTTCAGATATTAAGAGGTGGCAGGGTGCTTTTGACGGGTATGAATGAGGCAGCCATTCAATCGGTTTCTTTTACTTTCAGTACTTTTGGCGACTTTTCTGTTGTTGACAAGGAAACCGGTAAATGGGATTCTAATAAGGGTATTTGGAATTGCGATGGAGATAATAATGTCCAGAGTGTGATGTTCAAGAATAGTGGTGACCAATCTTTGATTAAAGCTGTCAAGGTTACCTACATTGAAATTGCTGAAATTTTAGAGCCAACTGTAGAATCCTCTCAATTGAAGGTTTCCTCATTTAAGGATTTAACTTTGAAGTTTGCATCTGACATGACCCAAAAGGGAACTTCAGAACTCACGATTGAAGGTCCTGACGGTAGTAGTCAACCACTTCTTGTGAATGTTGATAAATCTGTAATTAAATTATCTGTTGACAAAGCCATTGCTACTGAAGGAACCTATACAGTTAAAGTACCTGCAGGTTACTTTGTAGATAAGGACGGCTATTCAAATAAAGCCCTTACTTATACAATCGTAGTAGACACCCCAAAGAATATTCTCAACTTTGAGAGCGTAAATCCTGTTCAAGGGGAAATTGATAAGTTGGTAAATCCTATCACCTTATATTATGCTGAAAGTATCAAGGATTTTACAGCAGAACTTATCATGAAGAAAGATGGAGTGGATCAAGTTCCTGTCACCTTGAAAAGAAATGAAACGAATAGCAAGGAAGTAAATATTTCCTTTGATGTACCTGAAGGAATTACAGAGAAAGGTATCTATACCATCGAGGTTCCTGAAAAGACCATCACTGATCAGTTAGGTAAGTTATATAATCCTGCATTTGTATTGACCTATAAAGTTGGATATATTCCTGAATCAGAAACGATGAAGAAGGCTAAAGCTTTGCTTGCCCAGAAGGGTATAGGTTATCCTGCTGTAGACAGTGAAAGTAGAATAGCACTTGAAGGATTGACTACAGCTGCAGAGATTCCATCTGATGAAGATCTGGCTATGGCAATTGACAATTTCTATAAGGAAACAAAGGTTGAATTGCCTGCTGCTGGCAAATGGTATTACATTTCTAATTTGAGTCCTGCCGGTAAATCTTTATATTTGAAGATTGGTGCAAACGGCACAGTTGGTGTAACAGAGAACAAAGCCGATGCTACTGCCTTTGAAGTGGCAGAACCAATGTTGTTCAAGACAATTGAAGGTAAGTATCTCTTCCCAGCAACTGAGTTGCAGGACGATGCTGCTGACAAGGAATTGAAGCTCGAGAAGCTTGCTATCACAGACCTGGATATTACCAAACAGATGGGATTATTGAATCTTTATGGTTATTTTGATACCACAAAGACGGGTAAGGTATTGAATGCTTATATTGCCGTAGATCATGACAAGAAGGCGCTGGTTACTGATGACCATGATTCTGCACCAGCCTTTACAGAGACATACTCTACTGCAATCCAGTTTGTAGAGACAGTAAAGCCTCTCAAAATGATTGATATGAAGTGTACAGCAAAACCTACCATTATCAGCGATGGAATGGATGAACTGACCCTTACCTTTGATGAGAAGGAGGGTTTGCAAATGGCAGAAGGTACAGTTGTAAAACTCTGTCAAGAAGATGGAACGGAAATAGAGACATTGAATGTGACTGTTGATGCAGAAAAGGCAAATGTCATTCATGTAAATGTTGCCTCCGTTAAAAATGGTAAGTATCTGATTGCTTTCCCTGAAGGTGCTTTAAGTTATAAGGAGAGTGGAATTGTATATAAGAATAATAAGGTTAATGTTGAAATTGAGGTTGCGAAGTCGATTCCTTTCAACTACACTTATACAGGATTATTCTACAGTCCAACATCTGTTTATATTAAAGATGTAGATCTGAACAACTTTACAATTGGTAATTCTCACTATAATTATCCAGAAAAGCCACAGGGATTGGTGGTTGATGAGTCTAAGGAAGTTGAGTTAAGACAGGTTGATTCGGACAAGTTGATTCGTAAGGGTCATTTCAAGCGAGTAGCTTCAATGCCTGGTATATCTGATTGTCCTGAAGCTTATCAGATAGAATTTGATACCCCAATACTCGAAGGTGAGTTGAAGGCTAATAATTATACATTTGTCTTTAAGGCTGCTACCTATGGTGACTATAATTTTGGTAAGTATCTTCAGGGTGCTACTTCTCCGCAGGAGTGCTATGTGAATGCTGAAAGTACCGTTACCTTAACTGTTGATAATGACAAGGCTACAGGTATCAGTAATGTAACAGTAGATGGCACTAAGAATGCTATTATTTACGACATTTATGGTCGCAAGGTTACTAAGATCAACCAGCCTGGTATTTACATTGTTAATGGAAAGAAAGTTATTAAAAAATAATTTTAATAGTATTAAGTTATGAAACCAATGAAATTATTTATGGCATCAGCTATGCTCATGATGGGCACTGCTGCAATGGCACAGGCCACCTACACAGACAAGGATGGCAATGAGTATCAGTTTAAGAAGCACGCATTCCTGGATCTCCAGGGCGGTGCTCAGTACACACTCGGTGAGGCAAAGTTTGGTGACTTGATTTCTCCTAACGTACAGTTGGGATTGGGCTACCAGTTCAACCCAGTATTCGGTATGCGCTTGCAGGCTAACGGCTGGCAGAGCAAGGGAGGATGGGCTGCTTACCGTGACAAGGTGGGCGATGCTCCATTCTCTGCCGACTACAAGTTCAACTATGTGGCTCCGGGCTTGGACTTCATGTTCAACCTCAGCAACCTCTTCTGTGGTTGGAATCCTAACCGTGTGTTCAACGTAACTGCATTTGTTGGCGGTGGTGCCAACATCGCTTGGGGCAATGACGAGGCCAACGAGATTGGTGCTCACATCAAGGACCTCGACAAGTATAACTTGAAGTATCTTTGGGATGGCACTAAGGTGCGTCCTTTCGGTCGTGCGGGTCTCGACTTGGAGTTCAAGGTTAGCAAGGCTGTCAGCATCATGATTGAGGGTAACGCCAACATCACCACTGATAAGTACAACTCAAAGAACGCTGACAACCCAGACTGGTACTTCAACGCTCTCGCTGGTCTCCGCATCAACTTGGGCAAGAGTGCTACCAAGAAGGAGAAGCCTGTAGAACCAGAACCAGCTCCAGCACCAGTTCAGAAGGTTGAGGAGCCAGCTCCTGCTCCAGCGCCAGTAGAGAAGAAGGTTGAGGAAATCCGTCGTGATATCTTCTTCACCATCAATTCTAACAAGATTTCTGCCAAGGAGAATCAGAAGATCCTCGAAGTCATCGACTTCC
>OBII01000732.1_pt1 | contig 11852 bp, 8 predicted proteins | sample 2433771 | NCBI WGS metagenome assembly OBII01 (sample SAMEA2452127, study PRJEB22498) | human gut metagenome | biome: human feces; feature: human gut; material: feces | place: Australia | collected 2012
ACAGCATCTTCTGCTCTTGCTCCGTCTTGAGCAAGAGAAGCGTCTTTCCGATACGTCTTCTGCCTATCATCACAGTAAAAAGGGAATGCTTAGCCGATTTTTCCCAGTTCCTGCGCAGTATCTCTATCTCCTTTTTCCGATCATAAAACTTCATAATGTAACAGCCGTTAAATTAATGCGTGTTAAATAAACATCGCAAAGATACAATATTTTGCCATCAAAATCCCTAAATCGCGAAAAAAAACATACTTTGGGGAAATAAAAGACAAAAAGTTAAGATATAAGATAGATCACCAGATAAAACAGGGGGACAGCTAAGACTTGCTTGCGTTTTGTCCCGCACGGAAAGCACTGACGATACGGATTTTTTAGGACCTCTGGTTCTTGTTGCTTGAGAAAAACCACTAATCACTTGTATTTTAAAAGAACACGAATCGAACGAATCAACCGAATGTAGATTAAACGCAAGCAAGAAATGCAAGCTGCAGAGCCCAGCGGGCTCATTCGTGCGATTCGGATTATTCGTGTTCTAAAAAAATAGCAGTTCGTGTTTTTAAAATCTTCAGACAGTAAAAAAATGCCCTAAAAAAGTAATACGTGATACTTTGCAAAGTGTCATAGGATACTTTTTTCCCTATTTTTTTCGTATCTTTCTTTCCCATCGATTTAACTCTTCAGAAAACATAAAAAAAAGGCACGATTGCTCGTGCCCCTTAAATATCTCCAGGATGCTTTCGTCTTATTCTACAGCAACTTTCTTCACGCTACCATCGCTATACTTCACGATATTCAATCCCTTGGTTGGACCTACCAATCGCTGACCATTTACAGAATAGCGAGATACCTCCTTGACATCAGTAGAGGTTGTAGTATTGGCGATACCTGTTGCTTCGAATTCTACTATATTCTCAAAGTAGCGAAATTCAGAGAGACAATAATCATCATAAGTTCCCTTAGGAACATAAACTGTACTTTTAAATATGAATCAATTGATTTATAAGCAACAAAGAGAGAAAGCTTCAACTCGGCGTGAGCAGAATGGGTATCTGTCTGCGAAGGTAAATAAAATATTTTAAATGTAACACCTTTTTCAGAATCTTTTTTTGATATAAAAGCCAAAAAGATAAATGTGAAGGCACACAAGGAAGAAGTAAACTTTTGCAATAGCGTTATAATCCAAAGCTCTTTTTGGCTTGCCTCAACGTGTTTTCTCTTACCGTATATGCATAGCAGGCAGAAGGGATGAAATGAATACAAAAACGTGCATATTAAGGAGAATGAAGCTATGATTTACCTGTCTCGTAGATTAATATGCACTTGTAACTTGTTGAGTATCAGTGTTAAAAACAAGGTTTGCAAATTAAACATGTTTCAACATGCTTAATTTGCAACTATATAAAACTATAGAGAAAGAGCAGGATATTTTTTCTCTTTGTATTTCTGCCATAGTTTCCTCGTTAATATGATTTTTCGGCAAAAATGCACATTTCTCATATCAAAAAGTGGCAAACTTGCACATTTTTAATATTAATTAGAATTAGAACCGATAAGCGGAGAGTTCAAATAAAAAGCAAAGAGCGGAAAAACAACTGGTAACTCTGTTACCCCTGTTAACCATAGTTGTCTTTCCGCTAATATTTCTTTCGCATATAAAAAAACATAAACCAAGATAAACACCCTATTCTGGGCAAACTCTCATTCTTCGAGTTTTTGATGAAGAGTTTACTACGCTAACGGCATTTTTTAAAATGGTTAGCGTAGTAAACTTTTGCAATAGCAATAAGATTCGCCATTATAATCCAAAGCTCTTTTTGGCTTGCCTCAACGTGTTTTCTCCTACCGTATATGCATAGCAGGCAGAAGGGATGAAATGAAGAGTTCCAAAATTCATATTCTTTGCTCCTCCCTTACTGATGGAAGTAACCAAAGCCTGTGGCAGATGATTCTTCTCCATAAAAAACTGTAAGGACGAAAGTTCTGAAGGTTTGTCGAAGAATCTATCCGACCATTTGATTTCTACCGCCCAATAAGGCTTTTGTAAAGCATCGTTGATGCCTACCAAGTCTACCTCGCCCTGCGAACGCCCCATCTTCCAGTTGGCATAAGCGATGTGTCCCTTTCTTGGAATCCATTGCGAATAGATTGCTGTTTCAATCATATCTCCGATATTGCCATCTATCATTTTAATAGGCTCAAATAGTGCACACCTAAGCGAAGGATTCGTTAGATAAATCTTGAAAGTAGTTTGGCGCAGGAATCGCTTTGCCGTATCGTCCGTTCTTGTCACAATCTTTATCAGAAAAGCAGCCTCAAGATATTGGATATACTTGCGAATGGTTTCCTTCTTTACTCCCGATTCATTCGACATACTCTCATACGAGAACTCCATGCCACTATGATAAGCAATCATCGTAAACAACGAGTTCAATTCCTGTACATCAGAAATGCCATAAAGGCTCGGCAAATCTCTCAACAATACCTTATCCACAATATCGTGGCGAACAAACTGTCCTGGGTCTTCCTGGATTCGGGAAGAAAAGGCCACCTCAGGATAACCACCATAATTGATATAGTCGAGGAAGAGGCTGTTCAGCTTATCAATATCTATCGTGCTATAGATATCGCTCTCTATTCCTTGCCATTCTACCTTGGATTGGCGCATCAGGTGCTCATATTTCTTAAGATGGATATACTCGAAGAAAAGCAACGGCGGCAGATTGAAATCGGTAAACCTGCCCGCTCCGCTTTCGTTGCTGCTCTTTTTCAATGCCGCAGCAGCAGAACCGGAAACCACAAACTTCACGTTGTGATAAGTATCTACCAGAGATTTTAGATTGATTTCCCAGTCTTTGAGATACTGTATCTCGTCGAAGAAAACATAAAACTCTTCCTGGCTGTCTTCCTTACTCAATATCTGTTTTGCCAAAGAAAACAACTGCTCCAAGAGGATATTGTTGTAGATAGGAGTTTCTACCGAAACATAGATGATATTCTGAGGCGACACTCCGTCGTCTATCAATCGTTGGATGGAATGATAGAGCATCACCGTCTTACCCACTCGGCGAGGTCCCATCAAGATGAGGGCACGCTGAATGCTGACATCCCTTACCAGTGGATAGAAGATGTCGAGATAGAGGCGAGGACTCATCTCCTGATAGTAAGAAGGTATCCTGCCCTCCGTCCACCAAGGGTTGTCTATCTTCAACCTACCTAATATCTGTTTCTCTAAAAGTGCCGTATATTCCATAATTCCAACTATTTTAGATCGCAAATATACAGATAATTTTCTTATTATGTATGTTTTGGTAAAAATAAGCTTGAATTTTTAGGCTTAATTTGCAATTTAAGGGCAAAATGAAGACAAAAACGTGCATATTAAGGAGAATGAAGCTAAGATTTACCAGTTTTGTAGATTAATATGCATTTGTAACTTGTTGAGTATCAGTAATAAAAACAAGGTTTGCAAATTAAGCATGTTTTAACAGGCTTAATTTGTACTAATCTTGAACTATATAGAAAGAGCGGAAGAACAACTATTAACCCCAGTTGTCTTTCCGCTCTTGATAATAATCTCTATAATATAATAAGTTTCTTATTCTGCCAATAGCTTCTCAGCCATAGCCTTACCCAAAGCTTCGCATTGCTGGCGAACTTCAGGGGTGATGGCTTGCTTCATGTCTACAGGCTCGCCTACAGCCTCGTAGTGTAGGCGGTTGTCGTTCCATTCCTGAATCTTGGCAACAGCCTTGCTTGCCCAGCAATGAGAGCCATACCAGCCGAGGAGATGGTTCTTGATGTCCTTGTTGGCAAGTTCTGAGAGCAGAACCTCCATCTCGTGATATAGACCTGCATTATATGTTGGAGCACCAACTATCAAGCCACGATAGCGGAATACGTCGCGAAGGATGTAGCTATGGTGAGTCTTCGAGATGTTGTACATCACGATATTCTTGACGCCAGCCTTGCTTGCAGCCTGAGCAATAATCTCAGCCATACGCTCGGTATTGCCATACATGGTGCCGTAGCAGATAACCAAACCAGGCTCGGTTTCGTATTTCGACATTTTGTCGTACATGCCGATAACCTTAGCGATATGCTCGTGCCATACAGGACCGTGAGTAGAGCAGATGTAGTCGAGCTCTACGCCAGCCAACTTCTTCAACGCATTCTGTACAGGAATACCGTATTTGCCAACGATATTAGAATAGTAGCGCACCATTTCGAGCCAGAATGTGTCGCAGTTGATGTCGTTATCGATAACTCCGCCATTCAACGCACCAAAGCATCCGAAGGCATCGCCCGAGAAGAGCACCTTGTGCTGAGCATCGAGAGTGACCATGGTCTCAGGCCAATGAACCATAGGAATGAGCACGAACGAAAGCTCGTGGTTGCCAAGGTTCAAAGTCTCGCCATTCTTAACCTCTACAACATCTTCTGTTACTCCATAGAAGCCTTCGAGCATGCCGAGAGTCTTCTTGTTGCCCACAATCTTGATGTTAGGATAATACTTCTTTATGAGTGCGATAGAACCGCTATGGTCTGGCTCCATATGGTTGATGATGAGATAGTCGATATTGCGGTCGCCTATCACCTCGTGGATATTCTCAAGATATTGTGTGAAGAAATCCACCTCTACTGTATCTACCAATGCTACCTTTTCATCATCGATGATGTAGGAGTTGTAGCTTACTCCATTAGGCAAAGGCCAAAGACCCTCGAAACGATGCTTGTTGCGATCGTTGACGCCTACATAATAAATGTTGCTTGTAATTTTCATAATCATTTCAGCCTCACCCCCAACCCCTCTCCATGAGAGAGGGGAGTGATTAGACTATTTTGCTTAATATGGGAATTGCGGCTTTGCTAAGTGGTTAATATATAAAGAATATTTAAAATATCTTGTTTGCAATCTCTTTCTTGTTTATAGAGATGTAGAAGTGAGCTGTCTCTTTTTTCCAAACTCCTTAGATACATAATTATATATATCCTTGCAGCATTCTGCAGAGAACATTTGCCCATATTCTATTAGCTTGTCCCATTGGCTCTCCGAGAGACCTTTGTCTACATCGCTTCTGGTGATATCCTCTTTGATAAGACCATATACGAAGCCTGCGTTGAAGTTGTCGCCAGCTCCGATAGTGCTCACCACCTTGGTATCGGCAGTAGGGTATTCCTTGCGGAATCCGTTGTCGCCACGAACGATTATTGGTTTGCCACCATTAGTGCAGATAAACTTCTTGCTATAGAACGATATCTCGGCTTGGTAAACCTTGTCGGCATCAGGCATCTTGTAGAGAATGCCGAAGTCTTCGCTTGACCCACGAACGATATCTGAGAATTCAAGGTTCTCGATGAGGTTTGGCGTAATCTTCATTATCTCGTTGCGATGCGAAGCACGATAGTTTACGTCGTAGTATAATATAGCGCCACGCTCGTGAGCATAATCCAAGAAGCCACATACTTGCGGACGTACCACGGGATTGATGGCAAAGAACGAACCAAATACCACGATGTCGTCGCGATTTATCTCAGGGTATGAGAATTCCAGCTTGTCGTGAGGATGATCCTTGTAGAATATATAGTCGGCATTATTGTTCTCGTCGAGAAAAGCCAACGATAGAGGCGACTTAGAGTCGGGAAATACGTTGACGTTGTCTGCATTCACTCCGTTCTCCTTTAGAAAATTGATAACATAGTCTCCAACTCTGTCGTTGCCAGCCTCAGAGATAAACGTGGCGTTTATTCCCGAGCGTCCGAGCGATATCATAGCATTAAAAGCCGAACCGCCAGGTACAGCCTCTATAGGCTTGCCATTTTTGAAGATAATGTCTAATACGGTTTCTCCTATTCCTATTACTTTACGCATGGTTTTATCTTTATTATCTTGGTTGCAAAGATAGTGCAAGTGAATGGAATGACAAAACAAAATACGTAGTTTTTGTTTTTCATTCCTGAACGCCGCCCATCTTATTCAAAGATAGTGCAAGTGAATGGAATGACAAAACAAAATAAAGTTTTTAAATGTGATATTTTTCAGCATTAGGAAAAAATAGCTACTTTTGCATTTTATAAGTGTTATGGCTAAGCATAGCATGTTTTAAATTTAAAAAGATAACAAATGCAATATAATACAGCAACTCTAAATAATGGCCTAAGGATAATCCATTTGCCTAACAACTCGAAGATAGCATATTGCGGATACCAGATAAAGGCTGGTACTCGCAACGAGAAGCCTGGCGACGAGGGCTTGGCTCATTTCTGCGAGCATGTTACATTCAAGGGCACTCAAACTCACACTTCTACAGCCATCATAAACAAGCTTGAGAGTGTGGGTGGCGATCTTAATGCCTTTACTAATAAGGAAGATACCGTTTTCTATTCTGCCATACCTGTAGAGCATTTCGCCAAGGCTGTGGATGTACTCTCGGATATTGTATTCTATAGCATATTCCCACAGGCGGAGATAGATAAAGAGGTAGAGGTGATATGCGACGAGATAGAAAGCTACAACGATTCGCCTGCCGAACTCATTTATGATGAGTTTGAGAATCTGGTATTCAAAGGTCATCCCTTAGGTCACAACATTCTTGGCTCAGCAGATAGAGTTAGAGGTTTCTCTACTGCCGATGCTATGCGCTTCACTCAGCAATACTATCGTCCAGATAATGCCATATTCTTTGTGTATGGCAATATCGATTTCAAACGATTGGTAAAGACCTTGGAGAAGCTAACTCCAAAGCAACAGCAGGAACGCGTGGTTGATGAGGCTCTGGTGGTGGCAAACGGTAAATTGCCCGAACTAACGATACTTAACCACGACACCCATCAGGCACATGTGATGATAGGCAACCGAGCTTATTCTGCCACTCATCCTTTGCGCATACCTCTATATCTGCTCAACAATATGCTTGGCGGTCCTGGTATGAATGCTCGCCTGAATGTTATTCTGCGTGAGCGTCGTGGACTGGTTTATTCTGTAGAGAGTAGCATGGTTTGCTATGGCGATACAGGCTTGTGGTCAGTATACTTCGGTTGCGACCCACACGATGTGAACAGATGCGTGAGATTGGTAAAGGGCGAGTTCAAGCGATTGATGGAAAAGCCTTTGCCTGAGAAGACTCTTGCAGCTGCCAAGAAGCAGATTAAGGGACAGTTGGCTGTGGCTTGCGACAACAACGAAAACTTTGCTATCGACTTTGGTAAGAGCTTCCTGCATTTTGGCGATGAGAAAGATATAGAAAAGCTATATCAGAAGATAGATGCCGTTACAGCCGAACAGATACAACAAGTGGCGAAAGAAATCTTCGACAAAGACTCTCTCGCCACCTTGGTTATTAAGTAATACTTTGGCAGGTAAATACCTTTTTTATTCCTTCGCTTATGCTCTTTAGTCCGAACTCGTCGGGATTAATATCCTTGGACTCAAGCCACATACATTCTGCAGCATCGTCCATGGCTTTTAGCTGCGATGTGTCGGCAACTTTGCATTCGAAGAACAGGTCGAGGGTAGGAACGTTTAACCCACTATATAAATAGGTGTTGGGTAGTGAGAACAGAAAGCAACATGATGTCACTACCAAGTTTGTCTCTTCCTTAACCTCTCTTGCCACTCCTTCTTCTGCCGTCTCGCCCATATCGGCAAAGCCGCCAGGCAAGTCTAATGTGCCTTTAGCAGGCTCATAGAGTCTTCTTGTTACCAGCAGTCGTCCTTCTGCATCGCGTATCAAAGCCACGTAGGCTGCACTTGGATTCAAGAATTGCTCAAAGCCGCAGTCTTCACACTTCTTGCTTTTAAAGCTGTTGGATATATATCTGCTGCTTCCGCAACAAGGACAATATTTAAATATGTCTATGGAGCTCATAGCATTTTCTACTTCTTGTCGATTTCCACCTCTGTTATAGCGTCGCCGATACATCCGTTAGGCATCTGAATTCTCAGAAGGTCGCAGATGGTAGCAGCAGTATCAATGATACGAGTAGGAGTTGCGGTACGACCTTGGCGCACGTGCCATCCCATGAAAATCAAAGGGATATGTGAATCGTATGGGTTCCAGTTGTAGTGAGAGGCACCACGATATTTGTCGTCATATGTCCATGTGAAACCCGCAGGACGAGGCAACACCATGATGTCGCCAGAGCGATGAAGGTTGTAGCCGTTTATCACACGCTCTCTTACTATCTGTGGCACACTTGCTGTTGCGGCATGCTCCATGTCAACAACCCATTGCAAATCCTTCTCCTTCTTCAGTTGCTTTATCGCGAAAGCCTTCACCTCGTCGTCATCAATATTGTTTGCTTCGAGCCATCCGTGGTTCAAGTAAACGCGGCAATCCATGATAGAGCTGATATATTTGCCCTCTTTGCCATATTTCTCTGCGAGCTTAGCGTTTATGTTGGCAACAACCTTATAGCCATCCCAGCCTACTGTAGCAATCTTGTGTTCGGCAAGATAGTTAGGATTGTGGCATCCGCCATGATCGGCAGTAAGGAACAAAAGGTATTGTCCTTTGCCCACTTCCTTGTCGAGGAAGCTGAGGAAATGTGCCAATCCCTTGTCGGTAGCCATGTATACAGCCTTGTTGTCTTCGCCACGTGTGCCATATTTATGGCTCATAGCGTCGGTCGATGAGATGCTTACGCATATCATATCCGTATACTTTCCTTTGCCCAGCTGCTCATTCTTTACAGTAGCTTCAGCCAAGTCGAAAGTCATGGTAGCGCCTTCAGGTAGCATCTTTGGGTCTGTGCCTGGCTTAATCTTTATTTTGCCATTAAACTTGTTTACCCATTTAGGCAATTGTGGCATATAGTATGTGCTTGTAACAAACTTGCCAGCCTTTGTGTCGTACCAGTATGCAGCATTTGCCGAGCGACCAGCAGGAAGTATGGCTGCTCGATCTTTCAAAGCTACGCCAATAACCTTGGAGTTGAAGTCGGTAGCAAGGCGAATTTGGTCGCCAATAGTTGTCGACAGCAAATTGCATGGCGACATTCTGCCTGCATCATTCTTTGAACCTACCGACTCTACGGTAGTATCCTTGCAGCAATACACATCCTTGCCATCTATCTGGAAGCTGTTGCCTGCTATGCCGTGAATGGCAGGTGTGGCGCCTGTATACGTACTTGTATGGCCAATAGCCGTTACCGTAGGCAGATAGTTAATCATGTTGTTGTCGCATGAGAAACCATCGTTGATAAGACGCTTAAAACCTCCGTCGCAATATTGGTCGTAGTAATAATTAAGGTAGTCCCAACGCATCTGGTCGATGATGATGCCTACTACCAATTTTGGTCTTTTGATTTGTGCATTGGCAGCAAAGCCTGTGAGGGCTAAAGCCAATAGCAGAACGAACTTTTTCATATTGTTTGATAATGTTTGTGGTGATAGCTTATACGCTTTTACAGCAAAGCCTTAATCTCAGCATCGATATCCTTTATCTGAACATCACGCTTCTGCAAAACGTTGTTCTTGTCGATAAGGAAGTATGTAGGAATGTCTTTTACGTTGTACATACCAAGTTCTGCAGCATTTAAGCCGTCGTCTGAATGAACGCATATCCATGGCAAAGCAGCCACACTTGTCTTCCAAAAATGCTCGTCTGGGTCGATGCTTACCTGATAAATCTCGAAGCCCTGAGCATGATACTTGTTGTATAGTTCGCGCAACTGCATGATGCGAGCTGTGCTCTCCTTTGTTTCAAACAGATGGAAGTCGAGCATCACCACCTTACCCTTTAGACTTGATAGCTTTCTGATATTGCCCTTGTTGTCAGGCAAAGCAATGTCGATAACGCCGGTATATTCTACCTTGCTTGGGTCTACAGTCTGCTGCTGTTCAGCCTTCATGATGCGGATATTCTTCAATCCTTCGATAGCTATGTTGTGAAGGTTTAGTCCGCGCTCAGCCTTTGGATAATAAGTATCCCAGCTTGTAGCTACAGCAGCAAACACCTTTACGTCGTCCTCGTTGCTGCGAGGGTTGAATACCAAAACATTCTCGTAGCCTAATGCAATTGTCTGGAATAGAGCAAAGTAGGCGTATGCCTTCATAGGCTCTTTAAAAATGTAGTTGTTCTTCACGCCCTCTTTGTATTGTGCGAGGATAACTCTTATAGAGTCGCGCATAACATCGTCGTTGAGGTTGGTGTTTCTTACAATATTATTAATAGAAGCCTGAAGAGCCATCTGACCTATTGCAAGTTCCTTAATCTTTGAACATTCGTCAGAACCCGACACCTCGTATTGGCTTGCCATAGTAGGGTAGGCTGCCTTGATGCTTACATGCTCCGTAGAGTCGGCAGCAACATTGATAATCTGACCAGCTATACGCAAGCGATAGAACTCTGGTGCAGAAGGAGCATCTACAGCAAACGAGAAGTTGCCATCAGCATCAAGTTTGGTAGAGTCGACAACAACAGCGCCGTTGAGGCTCATGTTCTCAAAATACAATAGTGAATCCTTTGCATCGGTAATGTTTCCGCTTACCTCAAATTTCTTGTTACTACAAGAAACTGCTCCCAACATCATTAATGAAACGGCGAGAGCAGAAAGTGTTTTTGATATATTCATTATTTTATTCATTTATTTCTTTCGACAAAGATAATGCAAAAGAGTGGAATGGCAAAACAATCGATAAAAAAGACGTTAAAACAGAGCAAGAAATCAAAAAAAACACATGTTTATTCTTATTTCTTCGTTTATTAATAATAAAATAGGTATATTTGCACGATTTATATTTTTAGATGTTTGACACAATCAACAACATTAAGATTTTTAGATGAACGTAATTACGAAAACAGTTCAATTGCCTGATGGAAGAACCATCACAATTGAGACCGGAAAAGTTGCAAAACAGGCTGATGGTGCTGCGGTTCTCCGCATGGGTAACACAGTGCTTCTCGCAACTGTTTGTGCAGCAAAGGATGCAGTTCCGGGTACAGATTTTATGCCTTTGCAAGTAGATTATCGTGAGCAGTACAGTGCTGCAGGTCGTTTCCCTGGTGGTTTCACCAAGCGCGAAGGCAAAGCCAGCGATGAGGAAATCCTTACCTCTCGTCTTGTGGACCGTGCTTTGCGTCCACTTTTCCCTTCTAACTACCATGCAGAAGTTTACGTACAGGTAATGTTGCTCTCAGCCGATGGTGTTGACCAGCCAGATGCCCTCGCAGGTTTCGCTGCTTCAGCTGCCATGGCTTGTTCAGATATTCCTTTCGAGTACTATATCTCTGAGGTTCGTGTAGCTCGTATCAATGGTGAGTATGTTGTTAACCCTACATTCCAGCAGATGGAAGAGGCTGACATGGATATCATGGTTGGTGCTACCAAGGAGAACATTATGATGGTGGAAGGTGAGATGAAGGAAGTTTCTGAGCAGGATCTGATCGGTGCCCTCAAGGCTGCTGCCGAGGCTATCAAGCCTATGTGTGAGCTCCAGTATGAGTTGGCTAAGGAGAAGGGTACTGACGTAAAGCGTGAGTATGATCATGAGATCAACGACGAGGAACTCCGTGAGCAGATCAAGTCTGAGCTTTACAAGCCTGCTTATGATATCAACCATCAGGCTTTGGAGAAACATGCTCGTCAGGATGCTTTCGACAAGGTTTTGGCTGACTTCCTTGAGAAGTATGACGCTGCTCATACCGACCTTTCTGAGGATGAGCTTGAAGAGAAGCATGCTGAGGCTACTCGCTACTATGATGACGTTTTGCGCGATGCTATGCGTCGTTGCATCCTCGATGAGGGCTTGCGTCTTGATGGTCGTGCTACTACAGATATCCGCCCTATCTGGTGCGAGGTGTCTCCACTCCCAATGCCTCACGGAAGCGCTATCTTCCAGCGTGGTGAGACTATGT